>Ga0207890_1000410_pt1 | contig 12916 bp, 13 predicted proteins | sample LinPmetageLP48_FD_184059 | JGI IMG/M metagenome (GOLD analysis project Ga0207890, IMG submission 184059) | Marine viral communities from the Pacific Ocean - LP-48 (SPAdes) | ecosystem: Environmental > Aquatic > Marine > Oceanic | place: Pacific Ocean | collected 2011-06-13 | reverse complement strand
GCCGCACGTAACGCAGAGAATGTTAATAACAAAGTTCAACGCATCAAGCTAGATGAAGTTGAATGCATAGCGTGTGAGGGATAATATGGAATGCTGGAATTGCGGAGCACAATTAATCTGGGGTGGCGACCATGACATTGCTGAAGAGAGTGAAGAATATTTAATTGAAACTAATCTTCATTGTCCTGAATGTCAAACAGAAGTATTAGTCTATACACCTAAAGGAAAACTAACATGACACAAGAAGAATTTAATAACATACTTACACCTAAATTTAAAGGGTTTACTAGTAGAATGTGGGTTGACTACATTGATGAAACTAAAGGACCCTTTGCACAAACCGATGATTACGCAGGTTATGTAATCAATAATTTAAAATATTTAATTAGAAAGTTTAACACGGAGAACACATGAGCTTACTAGATACACGAGACCATTATAAACCTTTCGACAATCCTTGGATGTTCGATTACTATGTACTACAGAATCAAATGCATTGGATGCCTGAGTCTGTACCACTTCACACCGATGTCAAAGATTGGCAGGAGTTATCACCAGCTGAGAAAAATTTACTCACACAAATCTTCCGTCTGTTTACACAGTCTGATGTAGATGTTGGAGCTGGGTATGTTGATAGATACATGCGTATCTTTAGAAAGCCTGAAGCTAGGATGATGATGGGTTCTTTTGCAAACATGGAATCAATTCATCAACATGCTTACAGTCTACTATTAGACACAGTAGGTATGCCAGAGATAGAATACAAAGCCTTTGCAGAGTACGAAGAGATGTCTAACAAGCATGAGTATGTGCATAACATCAAGACAACTAAGTCTGATAGACAGAGCATTGCAAAAACTTTAGCAGTCTACTCAGCTTTTACTGAAGGACTACAACTCTTTAGCAGCTTTGCAATCTTGTTAAACTTTCCACGCTTTGGACGTATGAAAGGCATGGGTCAGATAGTTACTTACTCTATCCGTGATGAGTCAATGCACGTTGAAGCTATGACTAAATTGTTTAGGGAGTTTATCCAAGAGAACTTAGATATATGGACTGATGATTTCAAAGCAGAAATCTATGAGATATGCAGACAGATGGTAGACCTTGAGGACAAGTTCTTAGACCTAGTGTTTGACATGGGAGACCTTGAAGGACTTACCAAGAAAGATATGTATGCTTACAACAGATACATTGCTGATAGAAGATTGCTACAGCTTGGATTAAAAACTAACTATGATCAACGAGAGAATCCTCTTGGGTGGTTAGATGAAGTTATGGGTGTTGAACATCAGAACTTCTTTGAAGGTCGTGCAACTTCTTACATGAAAGCAGGACTACGTGGTAGACAAGATAAGATTAGCTTTCCATCACTGGAGAAAACTAATGATTAATAAGAACGAAGCCAACTTGGTAAGTTTTAAAATTCTATTGACAAGAGATAACAAAATTGTAACAGAGTTTAGTATGCTCCCAGAAGATATGGTTGACGACATCTTTCCTATTGATGAAAGAAACTTAATTAAAACTATCTTACGTAACGGTAAGGGTAAGCTTGGAGACCTACATAGTTTTTTTCAAAGAGAGTTAGATGTTTTAAAATAGTTACCCAGCTAAAGGATTCTTATTCTCCTCTTTGAATATTTTAATATCAGTCTTAACACTTTCAATATCAGCTTTCATCCCTGACATATCAGACCTGATAGACTCGAGGTTATTAATCTTAAGTAAGATAGTTTCATCAATAGTTTTATTAATATATTCTACTGATGTTTCTAACGCTTTAATTCTATTGATAACCTCATCTACTCCCTGCTCAGTTTCTTTAGCTTGTTGAGCTTTAGTTTCTAAGTTCTCAATTCTATTCACGTATGTAGCACCGGTGTATCCAAACCCTGCAAGAGTTCCAATAATACCTGCTAACGCTATAAATTGTGTTGTTCTATTTTGTAACCAATCCATTCTATTCTCCTTTTTGTTTTTGTTGCCAATCATTTATGGCTTGTTTTATACTATCCTCTGCTAACACACTACAATGTAATTTTATAGGTGGTAACTCTAATGCTTCGGCTATGTCTTTATCTTTTATCTGACAAGCTTCTTCTATTGTTTTTCCTTTTAACATGTCAACAAACATAGTACTTGATGCTATTGCTGACCCACATCCATATGTTTTAAACTTGACATCCTCAATGATATGTCTGTTACCATACAACTTACATTTAATCTGCAATTTCATAACATCACCACATGCAGGTGCACCGACCATACCTGTACCCACATCTAAATCTGTAGGATCAAATCTACCTACTGAATATTTATCTGGGTTCTTTAAAACTCCTTCAAATCTATCAACAACTTTTTGTGAATATGCCATGTTATAGTGGTGGTTGTAGTTCTTTCATTGCAGTCAAAGTATTTAAACTTTGTCCAGCCATTTGATAAAACCCTTCAACATTATCTCCCAACATATTGTTAGCATATATACTCTTAGGTTCATACCATGTTTTTTGGTCTGGCATTGTAACTAATCTATAGTTATTAAAGTCTGGAACAAATCCCATGTAAGCTATGATAGTATTCTCCGACCCGTACTCTCCGGTCTCTTCTTGTTGAGTGGCTACATCATCTTGAGCATCTTGTATGTTTTGTGCCAGTATCTTATCAGCTACTATATCGGCTTCCGAAGCTGTGTTGCCGGTTGAAACTGACACATCAATTTCATTTTGTATAGTCTGTGTAGTAGTCGTATCTACGGATAAACTTGTAGAGACCGTCTCAACTTCCACAGCCACGGAAGACATTGAAGTATCGACACTGCTACTAAAGCTCATGTCAAGCAACTGGTTAGTTTGTACAGATGCAGATGCTATCTGATCTGACATACTTGGAGAACTGCTAGTACTCATACCACCACTAGAGCTAGACGATGCAGAGCTAGAAGCTCCTGTCGTTCCACCTGTAGCGTGTACAGAATTTCCTGACCTAGTACCACTAACACTAGCTTGAGCTGTTGTTATAGTGGATGCTACAACTCTTAACGCCATATCTCTACTAATGGAACTCTTACCTGTAGCCTCTTGTCTTTCTGCTACTTGAAATTCTTCTTGAAAAGTTTCTTCAAACTCCTCAACTACTTCTTCTCTTTCCAATCTTTCTTCTTCAACTTCTGCTTCAGCCATCCGTTCTTCAATAGCTTCAAAGATTTCTTCTACAACTTCCTCTTCAAAGAGTTCTTCAAGGAACTCCTCTTCCGGCTCTTCTGCATACGCAAGTTCTTCTTCTTCTGACCTCTCTTCATGGTGTTCTGTCTCCTCTTCAAACCATTCTTCTAGTTGTTCAACCGTGTCAAATTCTATAAAGGTAGTTGGTTCTCGATAGTCTTCTACAAGAAAACTTTCTTGAAACAAAAACTCTTCTAATAACATTTCATCTTGGTACTGCTGGTCATGTTGCACATCCCAATCGTCCATCATAACATCTACATCGTCATAAGAAGTCATAGGTGTTGTATCCCACTCAACTGTTCCATCTTCAGTAAACTGAACGTCTGCACCAAACCATTCGTCTACTTGCTCTTGTCCAAACTGTTCAGTATCTAAGGCGTACCAATCAGCATCGGTAAATCCTTCACACCTATTCTCGTAGCACGGGTCATTGGGGTCTAGCCATTCATCGTATTCCTCGTCATACCACATATCTTCTTCTTGATAACCGTAGTCTGTCTCTTCTTCGTAGTAAGCTATAGACTCTTCTTGAGTATAACCCCTACAAAAAGGTGCGTACTGTGGGTCTTGGTCACACTGCTGGTCATCATAAGCTTCCCAGTACCCAGTACAGCTGTAATCGTTGAGGGGATTACTACAGTCTACACCATTACCCGAGCCTGAACCAAACAAAGAACCACCGTTTTCTAATAATGTATTAGAAGAAGAGTCGTTCCATGTTGTATTTACACAGTCCTTAGTATTGGTCGAGCCTGTATTACATTTATCGTGGTATAAATATTGATAGAGTTCAGAGCTACCACTACCTACTTCTCCTATTAAAACATCATGGTTAATAATATCTAATGCTCCGTATCTAAACTCAAAGCTATCGTTTGCCCAGAGTATAACTTCAAAACTGTTATCAGATGCACGATTAAACTCACGCATATTATACCAGCCTAACACTGTCTTATCATTAAAACTTTTAGCTAACATGCTTGAATCGTTATCTCTTATAAGGTCAGTCCAAAAAGGTAACATTGTATAAGTATACTGAGAAGCTAATGGGTCTGGTGTGTAATCGTTACAGTAAGCTCCAGAGGTTTTAAAATGTAAACAACCGTTGGTAGCCATACGAGCTTGAGTAAATTCTTGACCATAAAAGTCAAACGTAAACCCTAGATTAAAAGCAGCCGAGACTTGGTCGTCTCCTGCATTAAGACTAGTAGTTCCTGATTGATTTGTAAGGTCTATTAAAGACTGATTAGCTTCGTATATGTACGTACTAGATACGTTTAAACTAAGCAGACACGCTATTGCGTAGCATAGAATTCTTTTTTGCATTGCCTTTTAGTTTTAGTTTTAGTTGTATAAATAACCTTGACTGCCCCAACAACATCTTTATTAATCTTGTCTCTGTTAGGGTTTCTATCGTGTGTGCATTGCTGTATATAAAGTTTTTCTTGTTCTTTTGCATCAGGTCTTCTTGAAGCATTCTCAGCCCAAGCCATTGATGCTTCTTTACCAATTTTACCTTGGTAAGGGCAAGGAGTACCTGCCATTTCCATAGCCTTAAATACTCTAGGGTCTTGACAAAGAATTGACACTGACGCTACTTTCATCCCGGTGTCATATAGGTACTTGGAAAGTTTTAAACGTTCACAGTTTGTGTCTGTAACTGTACGTCCTGTTGAGAACCCAAATACTTGCCCCTGAAACGCACCAGAACGCCCTACAGTGCACAGGTCTTGTGAGTAGGACATAATGCTCGGAGCTATCGCTGAAGCTGGTGGTGCTTTGCTCCTGACATTTTGATTTATTGTTTGAGTAGAGTTAGATTCGTTAATATTTCTGTTAGTGTTGTCAGATGTATTGTTGTTGTTGTTAGTATTAGTATTATCTGTTGTTACATTTGAATCTGACTTTGAAGTATTAACATTTGTATTACTATTAGTATTTGTGTTATTACTAGTAGCATTACTTGTGTTGTTTACATTTTGATTAACTGTAGAGTTTACAGTAGAGTTAGACGTAGACGTATTGTTATTAGTGTTCGTATTTACAGAAGTATTATTATTGGTATTAGTATTTGTATTTGCATTTGTAGCAGTACTATTATTTGTATTTGTGTTCGTGGAGTTATTGGTGTTCGTATTAACATTCGTGTTGTTATTCGTGTTAGCATTCGTGTTAGTGTTTGTGTTGGTATTATTATTAGTATTGTTGTTGGTGTTAGTATTAGTAGTCACCGTAGTATTAATAGTAGTCAACCCATTGTCTTCACAGTACTGAGTACCTGAAGTACAGTCACCTGTCTGGTCTGCTTGTGCACCAAACGAAATTGCTAGTAACCCTAGTATAAATAATGGTCCAATAAACCCTAAATTTACGTCTCCTCTTGTCATTTTATTTCCTATTTACTTTTTGATGTTGATGTATATAACCCAAACCAAGCTGCCCCTGCACCTACAACAATAGATACAAAGCCTGATTGTTCCATAGTCGGTTCTATAAGGTCCATGAACCAAAATGTGGTATAGTATAGTAAGAACATATACACACTTAGAAAAGCTCGAGGTATAATTCTCCAGCTATCTATGGCTTGAGCCACAAAGATTAATTTTTGATAAGGGTTATCGTTTTTAATATCCTCTAACTCTCTTATCCTATCTTTAAGTTGTGACTTTTCTTGAAGCAACTCCATAAACTTATTAAGGTCTATCTCTACCTCATTTCTGTCCATGTCGCCACTGAACCCATTCATTCCCATGTTATTATTATTGCTCATATTTATTTTTTAACTAAGCTGCCACCGAAGTACATACCTATGATTGCTGATACAAGATTTGTATCTAATTGTGTTATTACCAAGCCTTGAAAAGTTACCCATTCAAACACTTCTCTACCGTCTGTAAAGAATAAAAACCCGGGATTAAAGATAGTGTAGCCAACAGTTACATCTACAGTTGGATAAAAAACAGCTACTAGTTTAGGTAAAACAACAATAGCAAACACTGAGGTTAGTGCTATGATACGTCTTGTCCATTGAAATCCTTTGTCTTGTACGTTACGTGCAGACTCTACAGCTTTAAGTTGAAACTCTCCACGAGTAATCAACATCTTCTGCTCATCTTGTTTAGCCTTCATTTTCTGAGACCATAGGCTTAGTACACTACTGAGCAGTGTAGAACCTAGCATAGTTATAATTTCAAATGGGAACATCGAACGCCTCCTCCATTAGTTCTTCGTAAAGTCTTCTAAAGTTTTCAAGTTCCATGAACCCTAAACCCTGTCCGATCTGGTGCATCCTATAAATGTTATAGGCAATTTCAAGTTGTTGTTCAGTATATAGAAGCATATGGGTCTGTCCAGTTTCCTTCGGCTAATTGTTGTTCTTGCTGTCTTCGGTTGACTAAGCCTTCATCAACTCGTTTTATATTATCTGCTCCAGTAATCTTTGTAAATCCTTTTTCAGGGTCAAACGCTTCTGTATAAAATCCCTCTATATTACCTTGAGATAAATTTTTATAAGCATTAGAATTAGTAAAAGCATCTTTACCTACATTAAACATTAAACTTACTGCAGAATTTTTTACACTTTGTGGCAACTGGTTGTTTATTTCTTCTGGAATAATACTATTAAAATATGTTTTTTCTTCTGCCAATCTTTGTCTAACTAAATCTACAGTTTTACCAACAGTAGCCTGTTGTAAATTGCTGCCGGTAATACCGCCAACTGTGGAGACATCTTTTCTACCGTGTTGTTCTTGGAATCTTTTGCTTCCTTCATGGGCTTCAATAACTTTATCTAATTTTCCTTCTCTATAATCTTTATATAAATTTATATCTTCTGTAGCAAGAACAAAATTTAATAACTCATCTACAGATATACCGCCTTTGTCAAAACCTAACCTATCCATTTGTTTGTTAGTAGAAACCTTGCCGCCTTCTTCAAAATTAAATCTGTTTCCTTCTTTTGTTTTAACTTCAAAACGCTTGTCAGTTGGTTTAGCTGTTTTAACATTCTTAGCAATAACAAATGGACCAACTTGAATAACTTCATCAGCAGCTACAACAGGATTCATTGTTGCTCTATCATAAAAGTAACTTACTCTAAATGGATTGTATCCAACCTGTGTCCAGTTTTTATCTGTTAATAGTTCTTGAGCTTTTTCATAGGCTTCTTCAGTTGTATGATTTTTCCACCTACCTTCCATACGAGCAATAGGATTTTTAGGAATTTGAGAAGTTGCTATCATAAACCCGCCTTGTGCAGGTGCAACAAATGTTACATCTGTAAGCATTGCTGTTTGTCCAAATCCAAGCACCGAACCTTTATCTTTTTTAGCGTTTCTTGCTTTATGTATTGTTACAGCCCATACATCATATGTATTATATGCTGGTATGTCTAGTCTTGAACTAACAAAAGCACCTTCTTCAATAGTTTTATTAACATTAATAATACCTCTTGTAATTTTAGGTACCTTATTTCCCGGACCACTTACTCCTTTTGCATTTCCTGTTACTGCTGCTGCAATTTCTTGTACTCCTGCAGGTCTTGGTACAAAATCCCAATTTTTAGGTTGATTCTTTTTAAATATTAAATTACGAAAATCCTCAACACCTATGTCATTTTTAGATAAACTTAAGGCTGCTTCTATAACCTTCGGGTCTTGTTTAGCTCTATGAGGTAATCCAAAATCTTCTTCTTTTTGTTTAACAGAATTTTTTAATTTATTTTGTAAAGATATTAATCCTTCTTCATCTAACCCAACATCTTTGTAAGTATCAAAAGTTTGTAGCTCTGGCTCAACATCTGTTTTTATTACTTTTTGTTTTAGTTTAGTTTTACCACTAGTTTTTTTTCCAATTGCAAATAATGTGCTTATCATTTTTTAAATCCTAAGTTATCCATTTGTTTTTGATAAGGTTCACCAGTGTAAGGATTAACTCTATCAGCAGGGTCTTCCTTAGTATAAGGCACTGTATCTTCACCCTCTACTAAACCGCCCGTTACTTTTCGTTTTCTAAACATATCTGCTACAGGTGCTTTAATCATATCTAATGATTCTTGTGTCTCATCATCAAACTCTTCTATTTTTATAAGAGGAAGTCTGCTTAACTTAGAATACATTACGTTATATTGATTTTGAAAATCTTGAAAGTTTATATTAACAAAATCACTTTGGTCATATATTTGTTTTAAGGAAGCTTTAGAAACACGTAATGGAGAAAAATCTGTTCCTCCAGTTATTAAATCCATTGTTTCTGCTTTAGTAGACCTACCCCCAGATACTGTATCTTGCACAATTATATCAATTGTACTGTATGACACGTTTAAAAATTTAGCACCTTCAATAGCCTTTCTTGCTCTTACAGCAGATCGGTAGTAAGCTCTGTTTGCATCTAAGTAAGAGCTTAATAACTCTTCAGTTGTTGTGCTGTCTTTTATATTCTTAGAAAAAATATTATATGCATTACGTTGTCCGTTTTTAAAATCTAACATTTTAAAGGTTAAATCTTTTTCTAATTTTTCTGAATTAATAGTATAAAATGTTTGACCTGTTAATTCGGATGTAATGTATTCAGACCAGTTTGTATCTTTATCTCCAACTTTATCTACAGTTTCTCTAAACTGTGCAGGTGTAAGCCTATCATAAATAACGTGATTCATAATAGCCATACCGTTTGTTAACGCATCGTTCTCTTCATTGTAACCATCAATCAATCTACCATTTGAATCTCTACCAGTGTATGCTTCTCGGACAGCGGTTGTTAATAACGCTTCAGAAAAGAACGGTTTTAATAATGCAAGAGCTGGGTCAACCATTAACCCTCTTACTAACCGTTCACTAATTGCGGCATCTGGAACATCAGGGTCAAATAAAGAATTTAATCCTGTTTTAAATACATCTAACACAGGAGAGTCTGGGTCTGTATATGATAAATCAACATATTGAACATTACCATATTTGTCTCTTGAAAAAGCCAGTGTAGAATTTTTAGACCACGGAGCTAATGAAACATTTCTAATTGCTTCTTCTTCTTCTTGAGTAATTCCATATGCAAATTTTGTAAACTCACTTACGGTTTTAGCCCCAAAACCACCTATAACTGTTTTAGCTGCTAGTCTGTTTAAACCTCTTTCAACAAGAATATCGTTACCAGATAAAACTTCTTTTCTACCCTGCATAATAGTATGGTAGTTATTTCTAAATCTTTCTGCTGTAAATGAATAGAAATTACCAATTGGCAATCTTCTTAAAGCTTTAGCACCTTCAGGAACCATATCATAAGTTGGCATAGTGTTCCTAATAATATCAGCAGCTTCTCTTTCTAAATCAGCAATTAATTTATTTGGGAATGCCTTTTGTAAAGTTTTTAATTCTTTTTGAAAAGCTGCAATTCTCCATAGATCATCTTCTGCAACATAAACATCTTGAATTTTACCGTGGGTATCTTTAATTAATTTTTTAGTACTGTTGTAAGCCTTGCTTTTAAAAGTTGCATCTGCTCTTTGAACCCAGTTTACATCAGCTGCTTCGTTTATAAGCTGATTAAATTCTCCGGCTCTTACGTTTTGATTAACTAAGCCCAGCCTACGATACTTTAAATATTCTTGTTGTAATTTTTTATCTTTACCAAGACTTGATCTAGCTATCTCATTTTTTAAAGTTCTAAATGCATTTACAGTTTCTTTATCAAACGGATTCATTCCGTTAGAAGCCATAATTAAACCACCACCAATAGTGTTTCTTGCATGAGTTGTTACACTGTACACAGTTTGAAAAGCTTGTCCAAATCCTTTAGCTGTTAATAACGTTGATACAAAAGCCTGTCCTCCTGTCTTACTGTTTATTTCACTCATTTTAGTAAAATAATCTGCAATTTGTTTGGTTGTTCTCATTCCATTTAACTTACCAAACCCTTCGCCTACAATAGTTCCTTCTGTTCTTTTTAAACCGCTTCCTACAGGAAGAACATTAACATCATCGTAAAACCATTTACCTGCACCTGATTCATATAGATCATCGTATAGTTTCGTATCAGCAATAAATTGACTAAGATTTGTTAAAGTTCTAAACACAGACTGAGATGTATCTTCAGTTACTTCTCCCATAAGTTTTCTTAATGGCTCATCAATATCTTTTCTAGAAGCAAAAATAATTTCTGCTTTGTTAGCACCAAACACTTTATTTAAATGATCTGTAGCATCTCCAGCTATTCCTTTCGCACCTTTTCCACCTTGTAAAATATCTCGGACAATTTCTTCTGCTTTTTGTTTTGCTTCTGGAGCAGTTAATCTTTTTGCAGGTTCGTCTAATAATGTAGCTTGGATAGGAGCCCTAGATAACACACCTGTTAAGTATTCAACTGCTTTGTTTTTTACCTCATCACTTGGTTTATAATTTTTGTTATCATATAGCTCATAAGTTTTACGAAGATATTTACCCATATTTAACTCTATAACATTTCGTAATTCTTTAGGAACAGAATCATTTTCTAACATTAAATTGCTTAAATATTTTATTTGTCCTTTTGCTTCTTGAGCAATAGGTTGAAGAGTTTTTGGTAAATCACTTAGTTTAACGCTACCTTGAAAATACTTTTCTAACATATCGTTCATATCTTTAGAATTTATATTTTTATCTTTAGCTAACTTTTTCATTGTGCCTGATAAAGTATCAAAAATATTTTTAGCTTCTAACTCCCATGCATCTTTAGCAGCTGCAGAAGCGTTAAATATTTTATACATCTCTTCACTTTTGTATCCTCTTGATGTACCATATTTTCTTCTAATTCCTCTAAAGAAATTCATTGCGTTTGTTTTTAAATCAAAACCTTCTGCCTCAACAAACACATCGTCTACTTTATTTATGGTAGGCATTAGAGGTTTAAGTCTAGCTTTAAGAGCTTCAACTGCTTTAGGATTTTTTTTAATAGTTGAAAGTGCTGCGTTATAGCTACCTTTAGCAGTGCCTCCTATAATTCTTCCAGCAACATATAAGCCACCGGTGAACACACCCCCATCTAATAATAAACTAAGTCTACGTTGTGCAGCAGTATCATTTTCATCTGCATCTAACCAATTAATTACTGCTCCAAGGGTGCTATCATCTAGCTCATGTTCTTTTAATAAAGAATTAATACCACCTGCAACCATTAAAAATTCAGGGTCGTCTTCAAATACTACTTGAGAAGCAACCTCTGCACGAGCAAGTTGACCTGCTACTTTTTTTCTATTGTTTTTTGTTACTTGTTTTATGGCTTGTTTTTGTGCGGCTTTATTTGCAAAAGGACCTAAAAGATCATCTGCTTTTGTAATACCTTTTGTAGCTAGTTTAGGCAGGTTAAACAGTGTAGTTAGAAAAGAACCAATAGGTTTAACTATGCTGCCGGTTGTTGATTCAGGTTCTTGTATATCAACACCATCATAGATGTCTTCTCCAAAGATTGCTTTACCTACAGGAGCTACAACTTCTTTTACTTTTTTTCTTTGTCGTCTTTCTAGTTCTGCTCTAATATCTGATACAGGTACACCGTCTCTTTCAGCTTTTCTTTCAAGAAATTCGTTTTGACCAAACGTATTAAGTGTATTAGTTAGATCAATACCTGCATTAACTGTTCCTCGGAATGTCATATCAGCTATACCACCAATAGTTCTTCTAACATCTTTAGGAAGTAATGAAAGTACATTACCACCCATCATATTCATTTTTGATCGTTCTTCTATTTCATCTTCTTCATCTGGTATAGGAGGATTTAAAATTTCTAGAATAGAATCATCTAACTCTGCATCAGAATTTTTTGTAGCTACAGAAACAAAGTCATTAAAATTATATTTACTTTGATAAGCTCTGTTCTCGTTGTAGAGTTTAGTAAGCTCTTCTAAGTTATCTTTGTCTTGACGTGAGTTTTCTGCTTTGTAAGTTTCTAAAAGAGATGGCATAAATGTTTAAAATTATTATGGAATTTGTAACGGATTAGAATTGGATAAACTTCTTAGTATAGAAGCACCAACTTCTTCTGCTGCATAGTAAGCAATGTCTGCTTGAATAGACATATCAGTATCTCGTTGATAGTCACGTATAATTTTTTGCTCTCCCGGCTCAAATGTACCTATATTTGTATTTAATACGACAAGGTCTATTTCTCCATCTGCCATAATCTTCGGCATTTTCATAAGTTTTTCATATATTGTTTTATATTTTTTAGACATTATTTCAAGTTGATCTTCAGTTATAGTTGTTAGTTTCATTCTTCCCATAGTTACAGAGTCATTATCACCATATGCTTTAATAACATCTTCAGCTCTAGCTATCATAATTTGACCTTTTAGTTCATTGACATCAACACCACCGGTAGCTTTACGAATATCTTCAGACAATACTTTCTTAACAAATTCGTCTTGATCTAAACTAGGATCAGTATTAAACGCAATAGAGTATAGTTCTCTGGCTCGTAGCATAGAATCTTCTGAAAGATCACTTACGCCTAAAGCAGTTCTAATAGTTTTATTTCTGTTAGCTTCCCAAAGTTCTAGTTCAGGAGTACCGTCTGCTGGTTTTGGCATAACTGACTCATAAGCCGAAACCGCTTTATCTCTTTTTGCCATATTAACAGACATATTATAACCTAACTCTTTAGATTGAATAGCACCTAGTGCAGCAGTTAATGTACCACCATCGGCTTTAAATTGTTTTTTA
>Ga0207890_1000400_pt1 | contig 13188 bp, 24 predicted proteins | sample LinPmetageLP48_FD_184059 | JGI IMG/M metagenome (GOLD analysis project Ga0207890, IMG submission 184059) | Marine viral communities from the Pacific Ocean - LP-48 (SPAdes) | ecosystem: Environmental > Aquatic > Marine > Oceanic | place: Pacific Ocean | collected 2011-06-13 | reverse complement strand
ATGAAGATATTTAATTCGATTTAACCTTTGATTCTCCGTCATCTTATTTATTATATCAGAGTTCCTTAGCGAATGCAGCTGACTCGATAGCATCTACAGAGTCAACTCTAAATGAGCGCCATCCCTCTGCTTCAATATCATACACACGTAAAGACTTCTCTGTATTATAGGTAAAGGTACTACCCTCTTGAGGATGTTCACTATCTGGAATTCTATCCAAACTAGTAGTACACTTCATCTTTCTTTTTTCTCCGTTCTTTTTCGTAAATTCGACAATAAGAATGTCTCCTCTACCCAATATATGTTTAATTTCTCTAAGCATTTATTATAGTTGTTATTGTTTTCTTCCAGACTGCAGTCTTACCTCTTCCGAACTTAACTAACTTACCAGAGTCAACGAGCTCTCTAAGAGCTACGTAAGCCTGCCCCTTAGTTAAGTTAAACTTAGACATAATACCTTCTTCTGAAATTGTTGGAGGATCCATAGCCATAATACCCTTATGTAGTTTCTTTTTACGGCCAGCTTTCGATAATACTTTCTCCTTAGATTTTTTACCAACCATCTCGAAACCTTTACGTCCGATAGTAGCCTCTATATCGCAAGTAGATCCGAATCGATTCTTGTAAGTAGAGATAATACGAGTAGTATCATCATCGCTATCAGTATCATGACTTATCATAATATTAACATCAACCGAATGTGGAACTAGAGTAGAGCCTTTAAGCTTACCACCCTTAGTAAGATGCATCACGTATATTAAAGCGCACTCTGAATCTTTAGCTTTCTTTCCTAAAGTATATACAGCATACCTCTCTAGCTCTCTGCTATTCATCTTCTTACTCGAAGTAAGAGCCTGAAACGAATCGATAACAAGTATATCTAAATTATCCATAGCGTTGGCTAGAACGTCAATATCAGTTTCATTAGCAATACTTACGTTCTCAACTTCTAGACGCTTACATGTAAAAGCTAACTGAAAGGTATTCTCTTCACCAGAAGCATAACCAACTGCGTAACCATTCTTCGAGAGACTCTCTAACATCTGAAGGAGAAGAGTAGTCTTACCACACCCAGCCTGCGCAGTTAAAGTCGCTGCAGATCCAGGTAAGATACCCTTACCGAAGATCTCATCGAACTCAACAATACCTGTTGACATCCGCTTGAAGTAAATATCCGGGATAGTAATCTCAGATACTTTCGTAAATTTAGTTGAATTGATTCCTAAGTTCATAATTGTCGTGCTTACAATATAATTATATCAGAGTTCCTTATGGATCTACCACGCGAAATGAGGCTTCGAGTAATGCTTTTCAACCATATCATAATGAAGCTTGAGAATCTCCTCCTCTACAATCATATCTTCCTTAAAATCTCTCATTTCCGGATGAGTGAGACCATGCCTTGATGCATAATCTAAATCTTCTGATGTGAGAAATGCTCTAAGTTCCCGTTTAGGAGCTTTAGTTAGAGTATCTCCGGGCTTAAGGTAGCCCATTTCAATTAAATCCTCTCTTGTTGGCTGCATATCAATATTATACGATAGTTCCTTCTGTTCTCCATGCATCAAAAGTAGCTTTAAAAGGCCTATCTTCAATATTCTCTACAAGCTCGAGCATTTCAGCTGCGAGATCTCTAATTTCCTTTTGAGCATACTTACTTTTCCGTAATTTAATAAAGTTCGCAAATGCTCTCATGTTAAAAGTAACATCCGCTTGTATCTGGCTATTGTATGTCTTAAAAAAACGTGCGCTCTCCTTTGCGCGAACTCTACCTAAACTAGGCTCTAGAGCATCAATGCATTGGTGATATAATATGTTACCTGTCTGTACAAAGTCTGCTAATTTTGTTTGCCAATGGGCATCCCAATCATCTGGAATAAAGTATTTGTCTTCTTTTAGTTCTTTGTACCTCGCGCTTTCAGCGTTAATCGAAGCCAATCTATGCTTAATAAGATGAATATGACTGGCAATATCACAATTAACAAGGAAATGGACTGTACCTTTCTCAAAAGGAGTCTCGTGTCCATTGCTCCAAAGCATGTTGATAAGTTTCGGGATTCTTTGCTTTTTCTTTTCATCTAATTCTCTACTGGTTGAAGTCCAAGCGCTGCATGCTATAACCTCATCGCTACCATAATAACCTAATAATTCTACAGTGTTGTTCATTTAAAGATCGTAATTATTTCTCTTCAACGTCGAAGGATTCTTTAAACTTTTTATAAGTTATTACCTCTGTACTATTAGAGTCAACCTCTATACCGATATCTTTGGCCCAATCGCTTGGTGTTTTTTTCGCGAATGCTTTATCATAGTTATTAAGATAAAGCTCGTTAGGGGGATCTGACTTAATAAACTTACCTGTTACGTCGTTTTTCGCGACGTTTATATTGCTGAATGCCATAACTTATAATAATATATCTACACGCCTTATCAACTTATAAGTCCTTCCAATTAGTAATTATATCTGCAGGAGAGTTAGCCTCTAAGTTATTAGCAAGCGTCTGAATCAAAGGTCTCATCTCATCAAGCTCCTCAACAAGACGCTGAGCGTAACGAGCATCAGTCTGAGAGAAGTCTCTCACATCATTCATCAGTAGAGCCTCTTGCAAGTCTTGCATAAAGAAGAACGCATCCCTAACGTAATGCCCACTAATCATTCGACGACCTTGCTTATCTTTTCTAGCTGCCATACCTAATTATATTAGAGCTCCTTACGCGCAGACATTCTTACTAAAATTCTTAACAGCACTACGAGCACCTTTCGGGCAGAACCTATCCTTATTCTCTCGCCAAGTCTCAGCAGACATAATCTCAATCTCGGCACCAACCTTACCAGTATAAACCATACGACCTTTCGGAGGCTCTACAGGGTTCTCATTAGCGCATCTAATACAATTACTAAAGCCGGCTTCTACACGAGCCGGTCTAACAAGGCAACCACAAGCACAATATACAATCTTCATTACTCTATAATTGTACGAGAGTTCCTTTACCTTTTAACTACCTTTAATACTATATCTATTAGACATAGCCATAAGCGTTGGAGCCCATAGACCCACAAAGATACCTAATGACTTATCAGTATTTGTAGTATACAGATAGATAGAGGCTAGTACAGATGCTAGTGATGCGATAAAGAACAGTTGTGATTTTTTATTATTCATGCTCTGATTATAATATCTAAACTAATAGAGGCAACATAAAAACCCTCTGCAGAATAATCCACAGAGGGTTAAGTTATATTAGTTTAGTTTAAAAGAACTTACTAAAGGAAATTCCAGTAAGTGTCTCATCATCTGAACCAGCGTAAATAGTGCCAGCTGTATCCGATGCAACATCTACAAACGAAATGAAAGGTGTAAGAGTTACTCCTCCGAAGTAGCTATCGAACTCATAATCTTTACTAACAGTAAACTGTGTATGTGTAAATTCTGACTCTTCAAAGCTGTAACCAACAGTAGCAGTTACATCAACTAACACTTCATTGTCTTGCACAAATGGGAATGGATCAACGGAGCGCTTAGCAGTAAGTTCGAAGTAACCTAATCCATTACCTTCAGTAGCAAAGTACTGAGTACCTACCACATCAGCAAAAGAAAACTCTTTAGCTAATGAAACTCCAATTTCACTAGTTACATCACCGACAATATCTGTTCCACCTGTATAGCGCTTATAAGCTACACCTGCTGTAAACTCACCAACTCCCTCAAAAGAAAAGTCGCGAACTAAACCAACAGATAGGTTAGTGTTATTAAGCTGAGTGTTATCAGCATAAGAGAAAGAAGCCTCTAGGCGAGCAAAATCAAAATCATAACCGGTAGAAAGACCAGTTACTTTATCATCCTCTCCAAATGTAGCGCCTCTCCAGACGTCTGTGCTTCTATAGGTTGAAGATACCTCAATAGGAGGTATAGTGCTTGGCCATCCGGCTGTAATTTCTGATTCAACATCCGCAGATACAAAACCAACTGCGGCCAACGTAGTTAATAATATTGTTTTTAACATATCACCATTATTGTATAGTACAAAAGCGTACATGCAACTTAAAAATGGCTCCGGAGGTAGGGTTCGAACCTACGACCTAGTGGTTAACAGCCACCCGCTCTACCGCTGAGCTACTCCGGACTATGCAATGATTTAATAGTCAACAGATGTAAATCAATTACTTTTTCTTTAGGAATCTAAAAGGATTCTTTGCGAAAGCTTTACCTAGTTTAACAACACCTTGAAGTATCTCTGGGGAAATAACACCTACCATACCGTATATTAAAGCTTTATGTAGGTCTACCATAGGCATATCTCGTATAAAAGACCATACGACTGTAGTTAATATAGCAGCTGATACTATTTTCTTAAACGCAGTCCATATAGTATTTTTTTCTTCATCTACTAATATACGCGCGACCATAGTTGCCGTTCCAAGAAGAACAATAATCCATCCTCCTGCTAAAAACTCTTTTAGAATCGATTTTTCTGGTTCCATAAGACAAACGTACTAATATTTATATATATTAGTTAAGGTTTATGAAAGTATCTCAGTTATTTTTGCTTTTAGCAACAAAGTCCATAATCTCGTAATGGAAGTCCTTCTCGCTTATATTATCGTTAACGTTAATATAACCTACAGGTGTATCGTTACTCTGTTGATATACGAATATCCTGTTAGTTTCTTCTTCTAGTACAAAATCGAAATTATCTATTTTACCTCTCATTTTTTTATTTATATTATTTAGCCATTAATGGTAGTAGCTTCATTACTATAGACATTTTTAACACTGGGTTAATATCTATTGCTTGACCTATTTCTCCATTTATTATATTACAAAGCTTAAAATATTCAACGTATGGTTCATCATACTGATTAAATTTATATTCTATATGTACAAATATACCATCCTTACCAGTATCGGTAGGGTAAGTATCCGTATAATGTAATATATATCTCACGACCCATGCTAACTAATCTTACTAAGCTTTAGGTCCTTAAACTGCTCTTCCATCTTCATAAAGGAATCGTAATATTTTATAAATTGTGTAGTTAATCTTTCCATTTTACGAGCATCTATCTCTTCTTTAGAAAAGTAATAAGCCTTCCAGGTCTTAAGACTAGCCGTACTCCAGAAGTTGAATAGATTATTCTGAATACAATGCCTAATCTCGTGTAAAAGCGATCCAAATATATACCTCTTATTAGCCTTTGCTGTGTCTAGCTCTATTTTATAGTCTCTTATCGAGATAGGAGTACAGAAGGAAGTTCCTCGTACTTTACTTTTATGAATAGTAACAGATATATTTAAATACTTTTTATGATTAAACTCTAACATATTAGTTAGTAACGTTTCAAAAACATTAAAGTTAATTCCGGTTTCTTTCTTAACACTAGCCGACGGTTGTAATAATATCATCCTATTTTTTTAATAACTGGTTCGTAATAACCTTCTTGAAGAAGTTTCTTTTGAGCAATATTAGCATCATCTATATTATCGATATGTTCCTTTAGGAATCGTAAGATACCGCCTTTATCATCTCGGTATTCAATAACAAATTTACCAAAATCAAAGGGCTTTTTTGGAAACCTCTTCTTCATACTATTATTATATCACAGTTCCTTCTTAAATCAACTAATTAAAAAGTAACTCCCTCAAAATTGAGACTTTCCAGTTGATGATGAAGGTCTGAATCAAGCTTATAAATTTGTTGCATCTGTTCTTCTCCTGAGCCTTTTAAGCGCTTCCCATCGCGATCCCATGATCGCATTTTTTTGTAACGGATACCAGCATCCCATATTAAAGACATCTGTACTTGACCATTATCCCAAAAAGATATAAACGGTCCATGCATAACACCATCTTTTATTTGAGCTTTAGAATATACTTCACCGTTAGGATGAAGCCTAATGGTGTTCCCAGTAATTAATTCACCGGCTTTATCGCGAAACGTTGGAGGGTGAACAAAAATATTAGCTACAAGATCTTCACTGTTGTATTGTTTACCTGTAAATACTGGCTCTCTTTTAAATACAAACGGAGCCCCCAGAAACACTACTACTAATAATATAACTAATACAATCCATTTACTCTTCATAAATATATTTTATGTTATATAGCAACAAAATCAACTAAATAAAGGTATGTTCGAAGAAGTTATACTAGAAAACTCAACAGAGCGAATCGCTAAGCTCTATGGTCCAGCGGCGCGCGCCGCAGATAATCCTGATACGGGAGTAGAGATAAAGAAAAAAGCTGCTTATTACGTTATTAGAGACTGTGCAGGAATTACGAGAAAGTATCTATCGATTCACGTATGGGGATTATTTGATGATCCTATTCTCGACCTTAAAGGTAAGTTTACTAGCAATGATGTAAAGAGCTTTTTAAAGCGGGCAGAGACTGATACAGAAGCTAAGCTTTTAAAGAAGCTAATACTAGCTGACATAAAACAAAAGTATGAAGTAGTTCATACATCAACCGGTACAACTGCTATCAGTTATGAAGCTGATGCAGATGACATATACTCATACTATGAAGAATATGAAGAAGGTCTTGATGATAAAGATGAATCAGATGATAGTGAGGAAGAAACTCTTACTGATGATCAATTAATACTTAAGTATCTATTCTAAAATAAATCTATATGCTTCAAATATTTACCTAAGTAGTAATCAACCGTTTCAGATAAATCAAACTTTTGCTGATTAGCCACAGCGTCTAGATTATGCTTTGTAGATATAGCGTACTTAAAGTCATGACCTGCTCTATCTTCTACAAACTTAATATATTCTTGTCTTCTATATCGTGGTACCTTTCCTACAACTGTTTCTATAATTCGATCAATTAGATCTAAATTAGTAAATTCTGCACTACCAGGTATGTTATAAAGTTCTGCAGCATCTTCCTTATGTAGGACTTCTATAATGGCTTTGGCGTGATCACGCGCGTGTATCCATTCGCGAATATTATCACCTTTACCGTATACTGGAATGGGTTGACCCTGAGCTAGAGATCTTATAACTGTTGGTATTAGTTTCTCGTTATGCTGCCTTGGTCCGTAGTTATTACAACATCTTGTTATAGATGCATTTAGACCATATGTTGTAATGTATGACTGCACGAGTAGGTCAGAGCTAGCCTTGGATGCCGAGTAAGGTGATCTAGGCTTAAGAGGATGCTCTTCAGTAAAGGGCTCCTCATCGAGCTGTAAATGTCCATATACTTCATCAGTTGAGACGTGAACCATTCTAGCATGGTCCTCCTTGCATAGCTCAAGTACATTTGCTGTACCTATAACATTACTATCAACAAATGCTAATGGATTAGTAATAGATCTATCGACATGTGATTCGGCTGCTAGATGTAAAATATAATCAACTCTACCTAAAAACTCTGTAAAGCATGAGCTCGATATATCACGTACCATATGTGTTAATCTTGGGTCATTTATAGGTATATGCTTTAGATCAGCACCTACTCCCATCTTATCAACACAAACAACCTCTATATCAGCGTTCTCGTCTTTAAGTAACTCTTCTATAACATACGACCCAATAAAGCCGCAACCCCCAGTAACTAAATATCTTTTACTCATGCTCTAATAATTTTGGATTCTGTTTAATAGTTTGCTTCGTGATAAGGTCTTTTATTTTTGTAGTCGACCATTCATGTGATCTAGTTGTATACACTACCTCCGGAGGTAGATCGTCACCTGTAAAAGGCTTTCCGATATAATCTTCACCTAATATACGTACTTCAGGCTTAAAGAACACAATTAACTCTCTAAGCTCTTCTTCTGACTGATAGAGGTATACTTCATCAACGTACCTGATGGCCATTAAGGTCTTATAACGTTCGTAGTATGGTATAACAGGCTTGTACTTTGTATAGCGAGTAGCTGACGGGTCTTTTTGTAAGAATATAATAAACCTATCACTATGTCTTTTCGCTTCCTCAAACGTATAAATATATCCGGGATGCAATAGATCGAAGTTTCCTGCTGTAAAACTTGTAATAGTTTTATCAGGGGAACTATTCTTAAGTTTTTTATACAGGGGACTTTTCATATATTAATGTAAGAGCTTCAGACTCAGTCATTGGTTCAAAATCGTATCTTTCTTTAAGCTTTGTAATATCTAATGTACAATTAGATCTATTCGCTTTAGTATTAAGAGCAGCGAAGTCGACAAACTTCCAATTAGGGTTACCTTTATCTGCGGCTTTCATAAACTCTATAACTCCTGCTGTATCTAGAGCATCTGGATTAACTAAATGAAGTATATCATTTTGATAACTTCCATCATTAATATACTTCTTAATGAACCTACATAAATCTGGTATATATGTTTTAGAGTTCTTAAAATTAACTAGATTATCATACTTACGAAGCTTTGATAACACCGATCTTTCTGATGTAATATCATTATCGAACGGCATCCGGATTCGTATAGTTAAGCCATAATCACCAGCTGCTAATTCATAAGCATGCTTTGATTTAGAGTAAAAAGATGACTCAACATCGAACAATCCGTAGTTAGGCTCATCTTCTTCTAACCAATCTTTTTCATACCCGGTAAAGATACACCCAGAGGAAATATGGATGTATGGTATTTGCGATGCTTTACAGACTCTATTTACATTTACTGGACCTAATACATTTAGATCCCAGCACTCTTTCTTCTTATCTTCTGCTTGATCAACATTAGGCCGGCCTGTAAATCCTGAGCAGTTTATAACATAGTCAATTTTACTTTTGGATAAAAAGGCTAATAGCTTGTACTGCTTGTTGTAATCTAGATCAGCTCGACGTAAGACTGTAACGTTATGATCACTCTTTAAACTATTACTTAAATGAGTTCCTACGTAACCACCACCCAAGATGCAAATATTCATATATAAATATTAACATGGAACGGTAGTATAATCAACTGCTTTTCTTCTTCCATTGCTGTCTTTTCGGACCGCGTTTCTTATATTTTTTGTTCTTTATCTTCTTACACGCAGCGTGTGTTGGTCTACAAGCAGGGTATGAAGAGCCTTTCTTACCAGCTTTCTTTCTACCACATGGCCCGCCTGTCTTACAGTTGACCCATCCTTTAAACTTCTTACCAGTCTTCTTATCTGTACGAGTCTTAAACCAATCTCGTAAGTTCTCTAACAATTCTTTTTGAGTCATTTTATGTTACCGCCTCTATTTACACATTTCTGAACATAGCCGGATGCATAAGCAGAAGGCCATACATCATACTTACGCTTAGCTTTAGCCTGGCATTTAGCACGAGTCTTAGATACTTTCTTCTCAGCATCTTCAACTTTTTTGCGCTTACTCCTATATACATCAGCTGTTGCAAAGTGAGCAACCTCGAGAGCAGCCTTACCAGCTAACTTAGCAGTACCTAAAGCAGCCTTCCCAGCTAACTTAGCAGCACCCTTACCAATCTTCTTAGCAGTCTCATTATCCTCAGCATATTCTTCAGACTCAGACTTCTTTCTCTTACCACCCTTCATGTTTGCACACCAGTGATACATTTTCGCCTTCTCTCCGCTAGCGTTCTTAGCTTTCTTACGGAGCTCTGTTACTGAACCATTACAACTAGCTCCAGACTTTTTAACACGACCTGGACGGCTCTTACCTTTAACCTTACCGTCAGCGTAATTCTCTATGTAAAATGACTTAAAATCTTTCACGTAAATATTTACTCTTCTATATAGAGTTTTTCAATATACTCTTTAATTCTTTCGTAGTTATACTCACCCTCAACAACGCTAAGTTCTATTTGATCTACGAAACTATTAGCTAAGAAATCCATCTCTTCATCTTCAACCTTCTCTAATGCATCTCTTACTGCATAAAGGCTATCATATAAAGCGTCGATCGATTTATCTAAATTATTAATAAGCTTAGACTTTTTCATATTTAAAGCTATTTATTGCTGCAATTAGGATAGCAACGATGTTTTTCTATAATCATTTAAAATATTAATAATATCTGCTTTAAGATAGTTAATGTGATATGGTACGAATCTATCTTCTTGTAGATAAAAGATGACACACTTTCGGCAACGGTGACCAGTCATTTGCTCATGCAAATAAGCATACATTGACAATTGTAACGCGTAAGTATTAAACTCGCAAGTATGTAAGTGATCAACCGGGCCGAGCATTCTTTCACCAAACGGTGAGCTGAATCTAAACTTCTTATTAGTCTTAAAATCTCCTACTGTAAACTCGCCCTTCTTATGTTCGAATATAAGATCAGCCATTCCAGCCACGTTGTAGTCCTCATTGTATAATAAACTCTCGCAATGAATCTTATCATGCCTATCGATGTGTTGATCTACTGCCCTATTGTAGGTTTTATAAAGCCAGCTGTAATTATCTTCCATATCACCATAGCTAATATAATCTTCTAGTAGTTTATGAATATTTGTACCCCTATCACAAGCTTTGTTCTTTTCCTTCTCCCACATCTCGAGGACCATTTCTTTCGACACACCTTCTCGTTCAGCTACCCTCGATGCATGGAAGTGTTTATCAAACTTCTTCTTATATTGACCTAGTAAAGTAGTTACAGATATAAACTTACCTTTATCTTTATGCGTGTAAGTATGTGACGCTTCATCAAAATTGACAATTTTTGCAGACATTAACATATTTTAATATAAAACTTGCAACTATCAACTAAATAATGGTATGGGTGTAAAGATTTCAGAATTACCAACATTTTCCTCTCCTCTCACAGGTAACGAGCTCGTAGCAATCGTACAAGACTCTATAACTAAACAAACACCTCTTACAGCTTTTGCTGCACCTTTAACAGGTGTAGGGGGAATGTTAGCAAGGACCGAGCTTTCTAGTCTTTCTGGGGGCTGGGATGCTACTAGGATATATGTATCAGCAAGATGTACAAGCTGGGACGCAGCAGCAACATGGTGCTCGACCTATGGGGGATCAGTAATAAACTGTGTTCAGTCAGGTTCAGCTCAAGGTCAAGTTAAAAGTACTACAGCTGCCGGCGCTGCAACTCAAGTAGCTGTAACAGGGCTTTTATCTACCTGCACTCCTACCTTTGCTAGTATAGCTATTGATACTAAAGTTCAAAGTGGCTGCATACAAGCTGGGTATTGTAGTACGGTTGCAGGAGGAAGCAGCTATTCTTCTATTGTTGGTGGTTACTATGGATGCGCTTGTGGTGTAGGTTCGTTTGTCGGAGGAGGTAACAATAATAAAACAACAGGTACTTATAGTGCAGTAGTAAACGGATGCTATAATACAGTAGCTGGCAACAACAGTGCTATATTAACTGGCACTAGTAACACAATTAGCTGTGCTATATCTGGCGCGTCAATCTTAGCTGGTACTGGCATTACTGCTCAGTGTAATGATACTGCTTATACACAGAAACTTAATATAACCGACATACCTACATCAGCTTCAGGATTACCAGTAGGTTCAATATATAGGACCGGTAGTGATTTAAAAATTGTAACTTAGCCTCTTGAATTTTGCTATATTGTAAGTAAATTATAGTATAGTTTAATTAGACATGAGCAAGCGGAATAGTGGTAATACAAAAAAGCAGGTAACTAAAGCTAAAGTAGTAGAAGCAGAAGTGGCAGAAGTAAAACCTACTCTAGTAGGTAAGAATGCTATCTTTCATATGGAAGGTGGTGTAGGTAAGCATGTGGCAGCGTCAGCTGTTATAGCATCATACAAGAAAGCTAAACCTGAGAATAATATTATTATAGTGTGTGCTTGGCCTGAAGTGTTTCTTAACAACCCTCATGTCAGTAGGGTTTATAGAATTGGTAACACGCCACACTTTTATAAAGATTATATTTTAAACCAGGATGTCGAGATACATTCACAAGAACCGTATAAGACAACGGACCATATTACTAAGAAGAAACACCTTATTGATTCATGGTGTGATTTAATCAATATACCTCGAGCGGGTACCGCTCCTGAGTTAGTATTAAACTTTAGAGAGAAAGAAGAAGCTGGAAGAATTATCCAGAACCCAACTAATAAGCCAGTACTTCTTATTCAACCATTTGGAGGACCTGGTAAGGAGCATCAAGAGACTCCCTATTCATGGACGAGAGATATTCACCCAACAGTCGCTCAAAACATTGTTAATGCTTTACATGAGAGGTATCACATTGTGCATGTTTGCTATGACTTGCACCCTCAACTAGAGAACGTTCAACGGATCGATGCTGGCATGCCTAAAAAAGTTCTCTTTGGTCTTTTACTTTACTCAACAAAGAGACTCTTAATTGATTCTTCTCTCCAGCATGCCGCCGCGGCAATGAACTTACCCTCAACTGTTGTGTGGGTAGCTACTCAACCAGAAACTTTCGGCTATGATTTACATAACAACATTAAACCTTCACAAGAGTTTCTAGAAGGTACTGTTGATTCATATCTATATGATTACAGCTTTACAGGAGCGCTTCATGAATGTCAATATGAAAATCCAAGTCAAATATTTGACGCTAATAAGATTGCAAATAGTCTAGTTTAACTTCTTAGTGTTATATGAGCCTTCACGTCTGCGGCGTGAAGGCTTTTTAGTAATAATTGCCATAGATATCATTATCATTGACATCCATATCATATACGTTATCTTTCGAGTCTTCATTAATATCCCAATCAAAGGACTTATCAGCAGAAACACTATCACCTGGTATGTTAGTAGATAGAACACCACTAAACGAGTTCTCAAATACCTGATCATTAACTGGCTCAATAGGCGCGCCAGGCTCGAATGAATATTCGTATCGCTTAGCTCTTACTCTATATACATATGTACCGAGTAAAGGGTTCATTGCTGAAACATCTTGATCCATTCGCTCTGTAATCTCATATACTTTAGCACCTCTACCGTTTGTTCGCATACAGCTTAATGCATCTATGACTACAAGATCACCAGCTTTAGGCTCTATAGACTGACCAACACTAGCATAATCAAACTTTGCTGACGCAGCGTTATAAAAGGTGTCTATATGTAAATAACCTGTAAACTCATCAGCAGCATCAAACCCGAAACTTTGCAATGAAATAGCCTCATTGTTGAGCTCAACATACATTTGAAGTTCTAGTGGACCTTGAAACGTTTTAGTAGGCTCTTCTCCGTATAGCAAATTAGCTGCAGATAAATTAAACGGGTTAAAGTAGTATTGAACATCAATACCGA
>Ga0207890_1000398_pt1 | contig 13196 bp, 12 predicted proteins | sample LinPmetageLP48_FD_184059 | JGI IMG/M metagenome (GOLD analysis project Ga0207890, IMG submission 184059) | Marine viral communities from the Pacific Ocean - LP-48 (SPAdes) | ecosystem: Environmental > Aquatic > Marine > Oceanic | place: Pacific Ocean | collected 2011-06-13 | reverse complement strand
CATATTGTGATACGGCTGTGCCTACAGATATTTGATAAGTCGCTGTCGCTGTCGCTGCAGATGCTCCTGTACTTGTTGCATTAGCTGCGGCTGTAATCGTATACGTATTGCTTGTTGGTATAGTGAGAATTTGATATTCGGCATTCATTGTTGCTGCAGGGATACCATTAACAGCTCCTGACGTAGATGATATGATAACAAAATCTCCTATACTTGCTCCGTGACTTGGATCGGTAACTGTAACTGTTGGCGAATTATTAGTTGTACTAAATCCTGTAATTGATCCTGTAGCTCTAATAGGTGTAATGTCATAGGCTACACCCTCTGTATAAATATATAATTTTCTATCTGTTCCGATGGCCGTGTACCGTACACCGTTAAGATCTGTCCATGCGTGCATGTCTCGTGCAACGCCGACCAAGGTTGTTGGAATTAATTTTAACCATCCACCAATCTTCTCTGGTAAACCGTATCGAAAACGTACAAAATCAGAATCAGTCCAACGTCCTGCTGCACCATACTCTGTATCTTGTTTGTCTATTCCTGGGGCAAAAGCTATTTTAGTAAGAGGCATTATGCAATCCTTATAAATCTAAATTTAATTTCACCATCACCGCCAGAGTTACCTCCAGATTCTTTTCCTCCGCCACCAGCGCCTGATCCTTGGTCTCCTGCTGAACCGCCACTACCAGAACCACCACCAGAACCACCAGCTACATTTCCATTATAGGAAGCTGCTCCATTAGCGCCACCTATATTACAGTTATCACCATTACATTTTGGATCTAAACTAGGACCACCTGTAGGTAATCCTTCCGCACCATTTCCACCAGCATTAAAACTTCCTGCTTCACCTGTATTAAAACTTGTAATATTAATACCATCAGCAGTTGTACCTGAAGATAAAGATGATCCTAAAGTAGCTGTTCCTGCCTGTCCTGATGTTTGCGTTGCCAAAGGTCCTTGAACGCCACCATTTGCAACAGATGACCCTGTTCCACCACCTAAAGAAAAAATAGCACCTGTATTGGCACCTGTTAGACTTGTTGTCTGACCTGTACCTGCATTACCATTGTAATTATCTCCACCAGCAGAACCATTAGCCCCACCTGTTCCTACTACAGCAGTTAACTGTTCACCACCTACTACTGTATATACTCGGTCAGAAATAAAAGCTCCTGATCCACCACCACGACCACCTTGTTCTCCTCCACCTTTATCATAACCTAGACCGTTCATTGATCCACCACCGCCACCTACAGCTTGCTGTATGTGAATAGCATTAGCGTTTGCTGGAACGTTAAAGTTTGTTGTACCTGCACCTGCTGTTGTAAAACTTCCTGGTGTATCAAATAAAGTAAAGACCGTTCGCCATACACCGCCATCTTTTACATAAGCATTAATAATTGTTTTGTTAGTAAAAGAGGTACCGTCTCTTACATAGAGTTGTGAGCCAGCATTAGAGCTTATCTCACGAAAAGTACCACCATCTTTAACATAAATTGGCATAAGGCATTAGGTATATTTGTACCAAATATCTCCATCGGACCCGCCACTTGGCGCATTTGTACTAACTGTTCTTGTTCCGTTAGCATTTGTTCCTGCTGTTGCAGATATAAAAGCTTGTACATCACTACCAATTGCTACGCCTATATTAGTACGTGCCGTAGCATCAGTTGGTACATCACTCAAATTACTTGCTGTTTTTAAAACACCTGTAATAGCTGTTCCTGGAATTGCATATTTTATTGCTGCGTATGTTGTCATATTATTTCTCCGTTAATTTCCATCCATAACTGGATCCTGAATACACTAAACTGAAAGCGGCTCCTTCAGTAGCTACTGTTAAATCTGCTGTGGTGCCATCAATCTTTTCACCATTTCTAGCAACAGTTAAATTATTAGTGTCAAATGTATTTGCTACATCTAAAAACCGTACTTCATCTCCTACCGTTGGAGAAGCAGGCAACGTAATAGTAACGGCTTGTGATGCTGTATCAACAAATATTTTATCTGCATTAAAAGCTGTGTAAGCAGCATTTTTTGTAATCCATGTGCCACCTGATGTTTGGAGTTCAAGCCAATTAGTACCATCAGTGGCCAAAAAGACACTTGTTGTAGGGTTAATAACATATGTATTACCTGAAGCACCTATTCTAACTGTAACTGTGTAAGTCGAAGAAGCATTTCGTAAGAAGTACAATTTTTCTTTTGAAGTAAACTGTACTGTGTGATTAGCTCCCGCATTTGTAAAGATGATAGCAGCTTGTCTGTTTTCGTTATCTGCTTGAGTAGCAGGGCCATTTGTATCTGTTAAGACTGTGGTAGTGCCAGATGATATATTCTTTGTATATACACCTGCAATAGATTGTTCGAGAGACTGAGAAAAATTGTTATTAGTTGTTGTACCCCAAGCATTTGCTTGATCTCCAACCCCTATTAACTCTATTTGTAGTCTGCTTGAATATGTTGACATAATTTACCTACGCTGCATCTTGCCATGTATTAGTAGCACTATCATTGACATTTGTCCAAGTATTTGTAGCACTATCATCAACGTTAGCAAACGGTGTATTGGCTGCATCGTCTACTGTTACCCATGCATAAACGGCAGCATCGCCAATAACCATATCCATAGAAAGGCCTGTAAGAGAAACAATTGTATTGGATTCAACGGTAACATTTGCAAGAGTTGTTGATACAATATTACCATTTGGAAGAGCTGTAGCAGATGCATCTACTGACACATTACCTGTAGTAGAATTAACAACTTGACCCGTTACTTGTATTTCACCTGTTGCTACAACGGTAACATTACCTGTTGTAGAAGCTAAAGGTAGACCTGTAACTGCTATTGGTGTTACTGCATCTACAGTAACTGACGCAGCAACCGTGGACATGGGTAGACCTGTAACGGATAGAGAAGCCGTTCCTGAAACAACAGAGTCACCGATAACCATATCCATGTCTGGTTCAGCAGACGCATCAATAGCAACTTGTCCTCCTGCTGTTACGGCATAAGTTCCTATAACTTGATTTAAGCCAAACCCTGTAACTGATACAGTTGGGTTAGCAATTACATTAATAGTAGAATTACCTGTTGTGGATGTTAGAGGTAGACCTGTTGGTGCAGCAACAGATGTTGTAACTATTGTTTCAATACCAACAACAGATGTTAATTCTTCTCCTGTTATGGTTGGTTGTGCTCCAGCTTGAGCTACGGCTGTGCCTGTTGTAGAAGTTAGAGGTAGACCTGTAACAACCGCTACCGCATCTTGTTTACCAAGGGACGATATCGGACCTTCCGCAAATGCTAGGATCCCTAACGTCATGCGCTATCTCGCTGTTGTGGGAACGCCGTCCGAGCTTACAAAAGGATTTTCGGCAAAAGCCATGTATAACACAGAATTACCGTTTGCGTTTAAATCTCCATTAGTGGCTCTAATTTTTATTCCATTAGATAAAAAATCAACATCATTTACCGAGCCACCACCTCCTGTTTCTTGTGCATTATTTGCATTTGCATCATTAGAGTAATTTATTTCATTAGACCCATTGCTAGAACTACTTTTATTGTTAAACACAGTCCAGTTGCCTGCATTATCCATTCTTTTAATTATAAACCAAGCAGGTTTAAAACCTGTATAAATAAATGGTCCGTCAGCATTACCATTACCTGAATAACTTGCTATTTTAGAATATCCTTGAACTTCAGCAAAACAATAAGCTATCATAACGTCTCCGTTTCCATTTGTGTTAAGAGAATCTCCTACATAAAATTGAGATGCTGTTGTATTTAAATTTTGAAACCAAGGAGATCCGCTACTTGTTTGTACTTGATCAGTTAAATTTAAATACATTCTTCCAGCGTTATTAGTATCCCAAATTGGTTTAGCCCATACACCCCAATCTCTGTTTTCACTTGTGTTTTTAACTATAACCATTTTAGGAGCAACTCCTAATCCGTGACCAATATTAGTACTTGAATTACCATTACCTGTCCAACGTACTACACTAAACTTTGATGTTGAATTTACTTGCACGGTAGACTGAATACTACCAACGTTATTAGTAGCAGTAGTTCCTCCGTTAGCTTTCCAACCAAAGTTAATATAAGTTTGACCACTAGAATTTTGATTACCAGATGAAGTTACAGTAAACCCATCAGCATTAAATGAACCTATACCGTATCCATCTTCTGGCAAACTATTGTCAGACATTAATCTACGACTAGCTCCTCTTGTGCTATCTACCCAATACCAACTATCTCCACTTGCACTTGTTTTTCTTCCAACACATAAATCAGGTTGCATGTTAGAGTTTCCTGTATATGTTTGAGCAGCAGTGCCACCGTTTCCAGCGTAACTTAATCCCTGATAATATACTGTTCCGTCATTGATTGTTGTATATACTGCCATGTTATCCTCCGTACGCTCCTAGGTTCTTAGTACATAACGCATAATACCCTGATGGTACAGCGTATTCAAAGACTCCATATCCATTTGCATCAGCATTTCCTGACGCTATGGTAAAAGGTGGATTGCCAAAATTAAAACTACCTACAACATCATTAGACCCTCCGTCATCAAACATACAAGGTAAAAAAAACTCTCCGTTTGTTAATAATCCTGAAGCTATGTTTTGTGTCGAACCAACTTGAGTACCATTTCTATAAATAGAAATTTGATTATTTGTTAAATTTAAAGCTACTCCTAAAATATCATTTTGACCAAATCCGTTATTTGCGTCAAGAACTACTGCACTACTTGAAAAATTATAAAGATCAGTAGATGATGAACCATTTACAACTATACATTGCCCACCTCTTGGATTGTTTGTTAGTTTCATAATAGTCTGACCAAACCCAATGTTTCCTGCAGACAGTCCAGCACTTCCAGTAATTTTACATTCATAATACCATTTCCCTGCTTTAACACCTAATGTACCTCTAACTCCTTCATCAGAACCACTTGAACTATCGAAATCAAGATTGCCTTTAGATAAAACTACTCCATCATTATCTACAGGATTAAGAGTACAAAAATTATTTATGCAAGTATCTGTTGTACTAGGATTTGTACCTAAATTTGAAGAAGCAAAATGATTATTATTACCAGAACTATCTGCACCAAAACCACTCGCATCTGCGGAAGCTCCTGTTCCTGTAAAGTCTAATTTAAAACCATTGGTTCCATATGTAACCGAAGGCTGACTGTTAGGTATCCAAATACCATTAGCATTTGTTGAACCAAAAACAGTTGGAGCATATGATTGTCCGTCTGCCATAATATATTGAGATATATAGCCTTCAAGTGTTGATCCTACTTGAGTTGATGCTGCCATATTTGCTGCTGTATCGTCATTTTGTCCTGGATTATTTCTTGTACTAAAAGCTGTTTCTTGAACTCCATTTACATATAATCTAAACCTATCATCAGCAGTGCTTTGTGTTGTATCGACTCTCCACACTATGTGATACCAAGCTGCAGTATCTCTAAATTTTGCAGTTGTTACAAGAAAATTTGAAGTGTATCCACCTATGTTAAGATTGTCAATTCCATTAAAAGCCATCTCCATATAATTTGTATTGTTGGTGCCACCATTTACACTATACAAAATATTTTGTGATCCTAATTGACTTCTTTTTACCCAAAGAGAAATGGTATATGTTTTTCTGTTACCTGCTCCTGATGGTGTTCTTGATAATACTGTATGTGCCATTATGAATCAAACCTTCCTGAGTTAGCTATTACAAAACTTGATGTTAGTGAAAAAGCACGGTCCGCTGTTTGCCCTTGTGCATCGGTAGCACGAAGAGTAAAGTTATAGGTTGTTGGAGTCGTAGACGATCCACCAAAATCACTTGTAGTTATAACACCTGTACTTGAGTTTAGCGAGCAATTTGCTTGATTTGCATTTGCTAATACACTTGTTGTTTCTGAAAAAGTTACTGACTCACCAGACGCTGCTACCGTAGCTACGGTACCTGAAAAGTTTCCTGCAATAGTTCCAAGAGAACCAGAGTTTGTTGTCCAAACAGGATTATCTGATACGGTGAGTAAAGCTGTGTTTGACCGAACAGCATTACCATCATTATTTTCTATTCGTATAAAATATGTACCATCTATTGGTAATGTTAGTGTTGCAACAATAACAGTAGCACTTGTAAAACTTACAGCACTTGCTGCTACGATTGCTCCTGTTGTAGAGATTGCATCAACAGTTGGAATAGATACATAGTTGGTCCCTGTAATAGTTACAGCCGTTGAGTCATTGTTAATAACAGTAGGACTGATACTACCAATTGTTGGTTTTGTTTCTGCTGGTAAATTAGTTAAATTAGACGCATCAAAAGTTGGTGTGCCGTACCGTGCATTAGGGATAGTTCCTGATGTCAATGTTGTAGCAGTAATACCTGGTGTTATTGTAACCGTGTCACCACCTTCACCAATCGTTATTGACGATCCATTATATTTTTTTAAGGCATTTACTTTTATCTCTGACATATTATCTAGCCGTTGCTGGCACTCCGTTCGTTGCTACTAGAGGATTTTGTGCGAAGGCCATGTAGAGGTATGTTGAACCAGAATTATTAAATTGTGCTCCACTACTTGTAATTTTAAAACCATTACTTAAAAAATCAAGACGATCATTAGAAGCTTCTGCCGCACTAGTATTAGGGAATAATTCTTTGTTTACAACATTAAATGTATTTCTTTTGTTATCAACTATAACCCAATCTTTAGTAAATAATCCTTTTGAAAGAATCCAAGCAGGTTTAAACCCTGTGTAAACAAATGGCCCATCTGCATTACCATTACCTATGTATTTACCAAACTTGCTGTAGCCTTGTTTTTCGGCAAAACAATAGGCTAAATATAATTTGGTATCTTGATTAACGTCAGTATTAGTTCCAATAGAAAAAGTTGTAGCATTTTGAGCAGGACTTGTTCCCCAAACAGAATTTGAATTTCCTACAGTTGTAGTTGAGTTTAAAGTCATATATTCTGCTGCTGAAAGACTTTGATGCCATACTCTCCAATCTCCACCAACATTTCTTGATTTGGCTATTATCCAAGATGGTGTAACACCTAATCCATGTCCTATAGTTGCTTGGTTTCCATTACCAGTCCAAGTAACTATATTAAATCCTGCAGTTGTATTTGCTTGCACGGTAGAAGCTATTGTACCATTACTATTAGATGCTGTTGTTCCACCATTAGATTTCCATTGCCATGCTACATAGGTATCTCCATCTTCACCTGTGCTTCCATTATTTCCTACTGTAAAACCATTTGATTGTGCTGATATAACATCAGTCGTTGTTGTCGTTTCAGCACTAGTAACAGAAGTTTGTAATCTTTTATTAAAACCTCTAGATGAATCAGTAACAGTTGTGTTTCTGACACCATTTCTTTTTTTAATCACAATCCAATCTGGTTGTAAATCTGAATTACCTGTATTAGTTTGAGCTTGGCTTGAACTTCCATCACCAGTATATAAAGCTATCTGAAAATGTGCTGAAGGATCTGTTATTGTTGTATAGGCCATATCTTATCCGTATGTGTTTAAGTTTTTCGTGCATAATGAATAGTACCCTGATGGTACTGTGTATTGAAATTTTCCAAAATTGTTTGCATCGGCGTATCCATTTCCACTATTAGAACTAATTGAAAAAGAAGCATTGCCAAAATTCCAACTAACTGCAGCATTATCTCCACTTGCCGCCTCATTACCACTAGCAAAATGAACAAAATCTGTAAATGTTATACCAGTAAAACCTGGATAATTTCCATTTGCAGGGTTTCCTGCATACGATGTGCCAGGTCCATTAAACCAAGTACCATTTTTACCCATCCATATTTTACCACCAGTAATATCTACAGCGATCATATAGATATCATTTACTGATACTGCTGTACCATAATTTACATTATTATTATTATTAACTGTTTGTGCGGAACTACCGTTGCCCCACCAACCCCAACCATCAGCATATTTACCTATATACCCATTATTATCATTGTTTATATTTGCAGCTGTGTCACCTCCAGATTGAATTACACCAAAACTTGTATTTTCAACATCAATTACTTTTACTTCTGAATACCATTTACCATTAGTTGCTCCAAGTGTAGTGTAAGCACCTATCCAAGCATTACCATTTTTCACTGTATGTACTGTACCACCTAGGGTTAAAACAGAATCAGCGTTTGTTATTGCACTTGGATTTATAATAGCAAAATTATTACTAGGGGTGTCTACTACTTGAGCGCCCGTGCCTGCAGCATTAACTGTAAATGTTTCAGAGTTTCCGCTAGTATCAGTTCCTAATGCTGCAGCATTTTTAAACTCTAAGTTAAATCCATTATTTCCATAGGTACCTGAATATGATTTTGGTTTCCATATACCTGTTGTAGAATCTGTTTGTCCAAAATCAGTTGCTGCTTTTTGTTGACCATCAATATAAAAAAAATCAGCAAGATAACCAATCCCAAAAGCATCTCCATCTCTTTCCCTTCTGCCAATAGATGTTGCTGAACCATTTCTACCAATTTCAAAAGTTGCATTTTGAGCATATGTGCTAGATGCAAATGAAGTTTGTAAAACACCATTTACATATATTTTAATTCCATTACTAGAAGATGCTTGAGTTGTATCTATAGCAATAACAATATGATACCAAGCAGAGGGGTCGCTAAACTTCATTGATGTTTTAAATGAAATAACATCACTTCCACCAGCTACATTATTAACATCTAATTCGTCAGTACTAGTAAAAATAACTTGGTCATAATCATTGTTATTAGTTTCTGCGCTTATAGGGCATTTTACCGAACCAAAACTGGTTCTTTTTACCCAAAAACTTAATGTAAATGTTGTTCTGCTTGTGTTATCTGCTGAAAATGTTCTTTTTAAATATGTTCCCATTATAAATCAAACCTCATAGCGTTACTTATACCAACTGAGACTGCAATTGAAAAGGCTCTATCTGCTGTTTGTGCCTGTGCATCCGTTGCTCTAATAGTAAAGTTATATGTTGTAGTTGCACTAGCACCTGACTCAGTACCTGTAATAGCACCTGTACTTGTATTTAAACTAGCACCTCCTGGCAACGATCCTGATTGTACAGCATATGCTGTAGCATTCGTTGCATTAACAGTAAAATTAATAGTTCCTCCAGCATCCACTGTCCCTAAAGATCCTGCTGCTGTTTGCCATGCAGGAGCATCAGATACGGTAAGTATTGCTGTCGAACTACGGACCGCATTACCGTCGGGATTTTCTACTCGTATAAAATACGTGCCGTCAACAGGTAACGTAAAGTTTGTTACTAATGTTGTTGCATTTGAAAAAGAAACAGAGTCTGCTGATGTAATAGCACCCGTAGAATTTATTGCATCTACATAAGGTGTGTTAACATAGTTAGTTCCTGTTATGGTAATTTGTGTTTGTGTGTTTTCTGCTACATTGGGACTAATACCTGTAATGGTTGGTTTAGTTTCTGACGTAACAGTTCCCCAAGAAAGGTCATTAATACCATTTGATACACTTCCATATCCAATAAACTGACCTGAATTTCCTGTGCCTGTTGGTAATCTTAAAGCAGCGCCTGATGTGTTAAATGTTTTTGTTGCTGGGTTAATAAGTTTATTACCCATAAATCCGTGATTACTACATTGATAATATAAAACGTTAGGTGTGCCACTTCCAACTTTTATTTGTGTGTAAGCACCAGAGGACCCAGGCGTACCGTTTGTTGTTACATCGGCACTAAATATTTGTGTCTTTGCTGCATCTAAATAAAATAATAAAGGATGTCCTGAGTTAGAAGCATTGGATTGATCAAATTTATAATAATATTCATAAGAAGAAGATTCATTACCTTCAATAAAAAAACTTGGAGCTTCTGTTCCGTTTATAAAATAAGCATTAGAACTGCCTGCACCGTTGTATACATTAGCCGAAGTCTTTGCTGCAACAGTAACAGTAAACGTTATAGGGTTAGCAGATGTACCTTGAGGTGTAACATCTAAAGCATTATTAACAATAGAATCACCTGACTCTCCAACTGTAATTGAAGAGCCTGATTGTTTCTTAATTGTGTTTACTTTAAGCGTTGATACCATGTTATCTTGCCAATGCTATTACATCGTTTGATGCTACTAGAGGATTTTCTGCAAAGGCCATGTAGAACATACTTGAATTATTATCATTAAAGCTAGTAGAATTATCTCTTATTTTAAATCCATTACTTAAAAAATCTATTCTATTATCATTACTTGTGTCATCTCCTGCACTTGTGTTTGCTAATAGTCTAATATTCATTACATTAAATGGAGTTCTTTTATTGTCCCATATAAACCACGTACCCGTACCACTAAATTTTTTAGCCATTAAAAAAGCAGGTTTAAAACCTGTGTAAACAAAAGGACCATCATCCGCACCGTTACCTCTGTATTTACCAAACTTGCTGTATCCTTTAACTTCTTTAAAACAATAATTTATATACTCAACGCCATTACCATTAGAGCCTCCACTATTTCCTACAGTAAACACAGTGCTAGTTGCATTAACATCATTCCACATATTAGCATCATCTGCTGCTGCACCAGTTGAGTCTAAAGCCATCCAATGAGTGCCTCCGCCTATTGCTTTAAAATAAGAATACCATTCATTAGTATTTAATCCTTTATTAATAATAACATCTGGTACTCCGCCTAATCCATGTCCATAAGTTGCCCCTGCTGAACCAGTTCCTGTTCTTTTAACTATACTAAATCCTGCTGTGCTATTTACTTGAACAGTAGAATTTTGAGAGCCATCTGAATTAGTTGATGTCGTTCCTCCATTAGCTTTCCATTGCCAAGTTATATAGGTTTCATTATTATTATTCCATACACCACTTGATAATGTTGTAAAACCATTTGAGTCAAGACTTGTTAATGCTGCACTATCTTCTGCATTATTTAAATTTGGTATAAGTCTTTTAGTTGCACCTCTAGTAGAATCAGAACTAACATGATTGGCATTATAACTTCTACTTTTTAACCATACCCAATCTGGTTTAAAATTTCCTGCACTAGCACTATTTGTTATAGCTTGTGTAGCATTTCCATTACCTGTATATGAAGTAATCGTAAAATATGCTGATGGGTTGTTTACTGTTGTGTATGCCATATCTTATCCGTATTGATTTACATTTTTTGTACATAATGCGTAGTACCCTGATGGTACGGCATATTCGAAATTTCCATGACCGTTTGCGTCTGAATTACCTGAAGTTATTGAGTATGCAGGATTGCCTGTGTTAAGATGAAAATTACTTGTTCCACTACTAGATTGATGTTGTACAACAAGATAATAACTACCAGTAAAAGTTTTTGAAATTGATCCTTGTGACGCTCCGTTTTTGTAAAATATTGTAGTGTTATTATCTAAATCTACTGCTACACTAATCGTGTCTCCACTAGCCCAACTTGCTCCATAAGAACTTCCTGAACCATTTATATACTTAGTACCACCATCGTTATATCCAACATTATCATTAACTCCTGAACTAGGATAGGCAGTAGAATTTACACTCCAACCAATATCTGCGGATACTAATCCAACAAAACCAGAAACTGAATCAGCTGTGTAATATATCTCCCAATACCATTTACCTTTGCTCATAGCCATAGTAGAAGCAACTGATCTAGTTTGACCAGCTCCTGCAATAGCAGCAATAAGATTACCTTTTGAAAGAGTCACATTACTAGCTTTATCTAAAGCATTAAAGGTACAAAAATTATTAGTAGCTGTGTCTACGGTTTTAGCATTAGTACCTGCACCGTTAACAGTGAAATTATTTGATTGCCCGCTGGTATCTGTTCCCAAAGCTGCAGCGTTACCAAACTGACATCTAAATCCATTTGTTCCATACGTTAACCCTGGAAAATCTACTTTTGGTTTCCATCCTCCTGTTGTAGAATCTGTTTCTCCAAAAGTAGATGGAGTTAATGCTTGTCCATCTATAAAATTAATATCTGTTAAATACCCACTTAATTGAGCACTACCATCTCCTCTTTGACCTATATATTGACCTGTATTACTATTTATAACAGATTCAGAGTTTTGTGCAGGCCAAGTTTGTGTACCCCAATTTGTAATTTGTTCTCCATTAATATATACTTTAGTTCTATTAGAATTTGTTGATTGAGCAGTATCCCATACCCAAACAATATGATACCATGATGAGAAGTCTTGAAATCTTCTTGTAGTTATTACTTGAACTTGAGTTGAACTTATATATCCAAATATTTCTATTCTACCATCACTTGTATAATTTAAACGCATTCTATTATTACTATCTGTATAACCAGCAAAAACAGTATCTCCATTAACATCTTTTAATTTTTTAAACCAACCACTCCAAGTCCATAATCTTCTATTTCCTGCACTTGACGGTGTTCTTGATAAATACGTTGGCATTATAAATCAAACCTCATACTATTTTGTTGTCCTACAGTTATAGCTATACTAAATGCTCTAGCTGCAGTTTGGCCCTGTGCATCTGTAGCCGTTACCGTAAAGTTATACGTCGTAGGACTTGTTGCTCCTGACTCTGTTCCTGTTATTGTAGCATTAGTTGCTGCTGTATTCAACGAAAGACCTCCAGGCAAAGACCCAGACGTTATAGCAAAAGAGGCAGCATCTGTCGCTGTAATTGTAATCGTTCCAACATTTGACCCTGCAGCAAAACTGCCAAGACTACCTGCTGCTGTTTGCCAAGCTGGTGCGTCTGATACTGTTAGTAGCGCTGAACCTGATCGTACGGCTAATCCGTTATTATTCTCTACACGAAGAAAATACGTGCCATCTACTGGCAGTGTAAACGTCGCTACAACAACTGTTGAGCTAGTAAAAGAGACTGAGTCTGCTGATACAATAGCTCCTGTTGTAGAATTAATTGCATCAACAAAAGGAACAGAAATATAATTGGTTCCTGTTATAGTAACTGCTGTTTGCGTGTTTTCTATTGTTGAAGGATTGATAGAACCAATTGTTGGAAATGTTAAAACTGATCCTACGGTAATTGAACCACCTAAAGCAACAGATGATCCATTAATTGTAATTGTTGAGTTTGCTAATTTACTATTAGCAATAGAACCTGCTAGTTCGTCGTTTGTAACTGATCCATTAGGTAATGTTAT
>Ga0207890_1000384_pt1 | contig 13531 bp, 24 predicted proteins | sample LinPmetageLP48_FD_184059 | JGI IMG/M metagenome (GOLD analysis project Ga0207890, IMG submission 184059) | Marine viral communities from the Pacific Ocean - LP-48 (SPAdes) | ecosystem: Environmental > Aquatic > Marine > Oceanic | place: Pacific Ocean | collected 2011-06-13 | reverse complement strand
ATTAACAACACTTAACGATAACGGAGAAAGTATATCTGTAGGCTTTGTTAAAAATTTATTGTTTTGTTGAGTTGTACCCGTAGTGTATTTTCTAAAAACGTCAAGCTGAACTTCTTTAAAAATTCTCTCTTCTGCGTTTATAATAAACCTAGATAACTGTGATACAAAAGTAGACTCTGTGTTTTCTGTGTAATCTTGTATCGCTGTTTTTAAAGTTGCAAATGTATAAGCCATGTTAAGCACTCACCGTTACAGGACCAGCGGAAGCAAAAGAACCGCCTCCTTGAACACCGCCAATTGTCCCTGTTTCACTAGATCCACTACTAGAAATATCTATCGTGTAGTCGTATCGAACAGTATCTCCGTATACTTGTGTTATAGCATAACCAGTACTAAACTCCAAAACGGTAGATGTAAAACCATCGAAAGCTTCAGTGTTTCTAAAACGAATAATGTCTCCTACAGATCTATTACTGCCGGGTTCTGTAATTCTAACAATAGATGATCCTACATTAACAGACTCAAAAGGATTGTTTGGTAATAAAACTTCTACGGGTGGTTCTGTTCTATCGGGTCTAGCAAAACGTAAAGCTTCTGGATCTGCTACAGCACGTCTGGGGCTAAGTTGAGGTTGTTTAATTTCAAACTCATCTTTTCCTACCATCATACCTGTCCATTCTTTTACTAAATCTCTCATTCGATACGCTCTTCCAGAACGATCAGACAACCCCATTGCGTATTTACCTGAAGCATATTTAGGCATCAGGATACACTCAACGAAGAATATGTTGGAACAAGTCGTAAGGCTGTTCTTTCTCCGTCCTCAGAGGCTGCTCTTTGAAACTCTTCTTCATAAATATCTTTAAGCATACCTATTCTATCTGGCGCTTTTTTTACAGATAAGTAATATGCTAATCCAGCCGTTAAACACGGTAAAAATCTAAAAGGTATATCGGCATCATTTGTAGCTACGTCTGCATCTTGTATGCGTCTTACCCTGTAATAAACAAGTTGATCGGTAGAGTTTTCAGGGGTTGACCATATAGAAATAGTTGGCGTTATCTGCCTGTCTATATAAAACTGAGAAGCTTTTCCTTGAGTTGTCTTATCAGGAATACCTATATAATCTGAACGTCCAATTCTAGTAAGTCCTATATCACTACCACTTCGTCTTACAACAACTTCTAAAACATCAACCGTTGACTGAACATCAACAAGACTAAAGTTAGTTGTAACAGTTGTGGTAGCTCCACTTGAAGAACCCGTAATAGTTTCTGTTGGTGTAAAATCTTCTGTAGGAACGGTAACAGTAAGTGTTGTGGAGGAAGGTTTTGTTATGACCCCAGCAGTAGATCCGCTAGTACCTCCAGTGATAGTTTCCCCTACAGAAAAGCTACTTGTAGCAGCTACTGTTAAAGTAATAGTTCCTATTGGATATGTTGAAATAGAAGATGTAGAAGAAAGTTGAGCTAAAGTTTGCGTTAACTCTTCTACAGTCCAAAGATTTAAACCTCTATTCGCCCAATCAGCAAATAATATATTTAAAGATCTTCTAGCAGTGAGAGAGTCGTAACCTGTACGAAGTTCAAGCCCACATCTCTCAAAAGCTTCTTCTGTAATCTCAGCCATGTTTAAATTAAAATCAGATGATCCAGAAGTTGCCATGTTTATCTCCTTAAAGGATTATATCACCCTTTCATTAACGAATCTATTTTATTCTCTAATCTATCAAATCGATCATGTAGTCTGGTTATATCTTTTGCAAGATCGTCTTTAGAAACATAATCTCTAGCTACTTCTTCTCTTGTTTTGTTTAAAAGAATATCTAAACGTTGAACTGTAGCGTGGTGACTTTTAAGAAAGAAAAGAGAAATGGCCCCAGCTAATGTGAGAATACCATTCCACATATATGAAGTCATTTCATCCATCTTAATACGATTTAACAACTTCTATAACGATGCTATAGGTATCTCCTGAAGAATGCCCCACTGTAGTCAGCATAATATCTCCAGTAACACCATCTCCAGCATAATTAGGAAGCCCAGCTACCTGATCAGAAAGATCTATAGTATCTGAGTAATCAGCAGGTAATCCTATTGCAACAACGTCTGTTGTTGCATCATATAAAAGAGTTACCGACATTCCCACAGTTGAAAAAGTAATCTTGCTAACACTAACAGAAGTTACCGCATCCCCTTGAGTATTAGTAGAAAGAGTAGACATATCGATTTTTTTAACTGCCGCCTCTCCCGTACCATCACTAAGGTTAGTTAGATAAAAAACAGCTTTTTTAGGTCCATCCTGTAGTTTTGTTATGTTAACTGCATCTGCCATATCTATGTCCTTAATTGTTTATAAAAAGGTGGAAGCGTTAACTTCCACCTATATTATTAACCGTTGTTAAAATCAACGTTCATGCCAGTTATGCGAATCCAAATCTTACCCGCTGTATAAGCAGCGTTTGTAGCCGCTCCTGCAACAAGATAGACGTACTTTTTAGATAAAGCTGCCATAACAGCACCCGCATCAACAGCGTTATAATAGCCTAAAGTAAGATCACCGTTGTTCATCATCTGGGTTGTACTGGTAGGCGCGGTTCCTCCAGCGGTTGTCCCTGTAGCGGAAATATCTACGTTGATATCTGGATCACCGCCTGTTGGCACTTCTACACAACCAAACTCAAGAAGAATAGGTATACCGTTAACTTCTTTAGTTAATTCTGCGATATAAGCATTAGCTTCAGTTCCGTCACCAATAACTCGATCCACCGAAGCAGAACCGTCAAAGCCACCATGAAGATCAACAAGAATAGAGGTTACAATAGTACCGCCAACCTTGTTAACAAAAGTGTTAATGGCTACGTCTGGAATACCAGAACCGTGAGCGTTAGGAGTAATACCAAAAATAGTAGCTCCTGTGTCTAAACTAGCGTTGTTAGCTCCGGCTGTAGTAGCTGTTCCAGAAAAACCATTAGTATCAACGATGTTGTTAATACCAGAGGTTGCAACTGTTTGAATTTCAAATTGTTTTTGAGCAATAGTTCCAGTAGTAGCGTTTTCACTAATTTGTTGAAAACCATTTTTTGAGCGGACTGGACCGCTAAAAGTTGAATTACCCATAATAGGTTACTCCTTACAAAGTATTAAACCCTATAGTCTTGTAAGCGTCTGCTGGGAGCAGTCTATAAGGTTGAGATCCCAGAAAATAAGGAGAGAGTTTCCCCTCTCCTTAATTCAGTTAAGCGCCGGGTGAACCGTACACGCAACGTGGGTCAGAGTAACCGAAGCTATAACGCTCACGGGCTTTGTACCGTACATTACCTGTATCAAAATCACCTTCCATCTTGGTAGACATAGGCATACGCTCAAAGTGAACGAAGCCTCTAGGTGCGTCCGTCTTAATAAAGAACGCATCAGAGTCGGATAGATAATGATTAACTGTGTAGCCATTAGGAAGCATACCCATGTTCCTCATAGCATTTATATCATTATCAGAAGTGCCGGGACGAAGAGTGGTTTCAAGAAGACGATCCGCAACAAATTGTAATGCTGGCGGAACAATCAACTTCATTCCTCGTACAGATACTTTAAGACCCTTTTCGTCAGTAAAACCCGCTATATCAATAAGCGCATTTTCAAGACTAGTCTCGTTTAAATCAGCAGCAGTTGCTGGCTCATTAGCAAGAGTATTGTTATTGGTAAGAGGATGGTCTGTAGCACAAAGCTCTTTTCCATCACCACCAGTAACAGTAGAATCAAAAGCGGAGTTTAAAACAGAAGCCGCTTTAACTTGCTTAGTATTAGCCATACTACGTGCTAACGCTTTAGTGTAACGAGAAGCAAGACGATCATAAAGATTATCTTCAATAGCTTCCTCAGTAATTGAGAAAGCAAGGGCGATAGTCTCATGTGTGTATCGTGCAGTATATGCTTCTTGTGCATCATCAAAGCTGACCGCTGATCCTTCACCCTTAACAGGTGCAGTACCAAACCCAGCAAGCATTACTTCTTCTTCAAATGCTCGCTCTGAAGATTCTGTATCAAAAATCTCAGCAGCTTCATTATCATACCTAGCGTACTCTAACCCAAAAAGGGCATTGAGGCCAGGCTCTAGCTCTTTAGCTAGTTGTGCTCTACTTATAGCCATTTCTCAATTCTCCTATACGCCAGTGGTTGAAGGTGTACCCGATGCAATGGACCCAACAGGTGCATTAAACGAGTTATTCAACCTTACGATTGCGCCGATTCCGGCAGATGCATAATCTTCGTTCTCAGGATCCTCAACCCATCCCATGACACGTAGTGCTAAAGAATTGGTTGTGGCAAGAGTACTGATAGCCAAACGACCTAGTGAAACACCAGTAGCATCTGTACCCGTTATACCTGTAGAAAGATTTGCGTTCAAAAAGACACTTGCACGTGCAGTTGCCTTACTTGTCCATGAAGCATCAGTAGCAATTACATATAGCTGATTAGGATCATCTACAATAAACGCTTTAACTGGATGATTACTATCCGCACCTGATCCAGGCCAGTAGTTACTCCACGTTGTTTTTCCAGTGACACTAGAAACATACTCACATCCTTGAAATACGCCTAGATGACTGACAGTTCCACCAGCAGCATTAGCTGTATGGTCGATAAATCCAGAAGCAAGAGGAATAACCAATTGCCCGTGATAAATCTTGTCAGTGTTTCCGTTAGCGATTTCGTAAGGAGTATATCCCGTAAGGCCAGTGGAATTAGCTCCTCCACCTAATTTACTTAGGGGGCGAAGACCAAAACTTCCATTTGAATTAGCCATTTAGTTTTCTCCTAGTCCTCTTTTTGAGGACCTCCAAAAGTTACACTTGAACTCCTATCAGGTCTGCTGATAGGCATTGCTGGATGTTGTTCACGAGCTAACTCGTTATCAACAGCCGTCATTTGATCCCGTGTTTGACCACGGAAATAAGCATTTCGCGACTCAACAATTTCTTCAGGAACTCTTGCTAAAAGTAATCCCCCTACTCCAATAACTCCTGCATGTTTACCATCGTCAACAGTAGGAATATCAAAATCTGGGTATTCTTCTCCACGGACCAACTCATATCCCTCACGAGATCTAGCTGATACGTTTTTACGATCATCAAAGCCCATTACACTTTCCCTAATCCAACGGTGTTTATAACCTTCGGGTGGGGGAGGCGCATCTAACATTGATGGCGGTCTCCAAGGTTCCTTGCGTGCTTCTTTAACACGTGTCTGATTGTCGCGGGGCGTCCTAGGTGTCTTCTGGCGAGTAGTGGTCTCTTGTGTCATGATTAACTCCTTATTTTACGTATTTAGCGTATTCTTCAAGTGGTACATTTAGCTTTTTCGCAATAGCAACTTGAGAAGGCGTTAATCGCACTGTTTTACGTCCACCTCTATTGCGGGATGCGGAAGTTTCGGCTGACGCAACCTTTTTACTTCCACCCGTTTTAGGCTTTGCTCCAAGTTTATGTGGAAACTCAGCCCTAAGTCTTTTGTCAAGCTCAGAATAATACTCATCTGACTGCGGGTCAAATTTTTCATCCTCAACTAACCGTCTGTGAACCCCAAAAGCGGCATATGTCATAACTTCATCGTTTCCAAACCACTCGTTTCGAGAAGCCCAGTCTTCTGCTTTCGGATCCGCCTGTGCGGGAGCTTGTTGTTGAGGAGGAGGAGCCGCTACGGGAGCTTCTACTTTTTGCTCAACTTCCTTAACAGGTTTTTTAATTTTACCCTTTTCTACAGCAAGCTCTGATAAAGCTTCCTGTACCTCAACTATCTTTTCAACATCACCTGTTTCGTGAGCTTCTTTAAGAAGTTGTTTAGCTGCTTGTATTTGAGTTGTAACTCTTGTGTCAAACTCTTCCTGAAAACCTTTATCTAAAGAGTCTAAACGTTTCTTTAATTCCTCGTTTTCATTCCTAACGTTTTCAGCATATTGAACAGCAGATTGTTTCTGACGTTCTTCTTCACGCATACGTTTGGTAAGTTTATCAATACGAGACTTAACACCAGAACTATACTCATCTAATTCGGATTCGTCCGCTGGTTCTTTTATTTCAGGTGGGTTTTCTGCAACCTCCTCTTTAGTTTCTTCTGAGGAAGCCTCAAGGTCTATTTCAATTTCAGACTCGTCAGAGTCTCCTATATCAATTTTCTTTTCTTCACTTATATCCATAGCGTGATCTCCACGTGTTAATTCTATACATGTTTAATGTCATCGGGATCCATGATTGTAGCGATAACTTCGTCATCATTTATAATACGAACTTCGCCACCATCAATTTTAAATCGAGCACCAGCATATCTGCCAATACATATCCAATCACCTTTCTTGCACCAAGGCGAAGCGTTTTCTCCAAACTTATTAGGATCTTGATACGCTAATGGACCAACCTTTAAAACATACGCTACAACAGTAGCCAATGCTTCACGGTCACGGATTTGATCTGGGATTAAAACACCACCATCACTGGTTGCTTTACCCGCATATGGCATAACTAATACACGCCATCCAGTGGGTTGAGGTAGTCTTTCACTTAGGGAAACATCTAACAAAGAAGGATCGAGAACTCTCTCATCTTTTTTAACGTAAGCACTCTTTTTTTTCTCTTTCTCTTTCTCAGCTACATGTTCTGGTACATATAGTTTTTTAGTCATTCTTTCTCCTGTTGTTCTAAGAAGTCTTTAATTTCTTGCTCTGCATATTCAAGCCCTTTTAACTCACCTACTAATTCTCTGTAGGCTTCTAAGTCTCTAGGTCTACCGTGAAGGATAGCATCCTTTGTTAGTTCTGCACGGCCTTGAATTGATTTTAGGACGTTATAGGCAAACGTAGTTGGGTCTGCCATTAAAACGTACCTTTAAAATTTTTTGTTTTAGCTGTACTTTCCTTTATCTCTTTAGGGGTAGGTATACCTAAAATATTTCCCACTCCCATCGCTGCTTTATTTGCCCCTATAGCTTTTTTAAGAGCAGCTGGATCACTTTTAGCAGATCCGCCTTTATTATAGCCAAAGCTGTATCCATCATCATTAGGTACAACAGAAAAAGTTCCGTCTGGGTTTTGCATAACCACAGTGCCACCCCCTTGTTGATCTTGTAGGGCCTCTGCTTGTTTCCTAGTTGCTACTTTACTAGGAAGTTTAGGAGCACCGCCCTCTTGAAAAGACATTCGGCTAGGCTTGTTTAATTCGTCAGAATAAGCTTGAGCTTCATCCTCTTTAACAAATTTAATATTATCCGGCATTAGAATACCCTCGTTTTTTTGGCCATACCGCCATCGTTGCGTTTCATGTACATTGCTTCGGCACGGGCGCGATCTTGATCAGACATAGTTTTAGAAGATTCGTTGAGCAGTTTCTCCATCATCATTTCTTCAACACGGGCGCGATCTGCATCGGATATAGTTCTAGAAGATTCGTTAATTTTCTTCTTCATCATAGCCTTTGCACGGGCGAGATCTTGATCAGATATAGTTCTAGACATTAGAATACCCTCGTTTTTTTGGCCATACCGCCATCGTTTTTCTTCATGAAATTAACTGTTTCAAAACCTTCTTCAGTAAGAACTTTTATAGGTTTATTTTTAGGAAACAATTTAGGATTCTTTTTAATCGTTTTTTCAGCCCTATTAATTGTTTCGTTTCGTGTTCTAGCAGATTTTTTATTTATAATCTTGTCTATAATTTCCTTTGGTTTTCCTTTAAGCTTACCTGAATCAAGACCTTGCTCAATATCTTTCTTCACTGCGGCTTTCATTCTTGTTGCACGTTCTTTACGCTGATCTTGTTTACTCATTAGAAAGTTCCTTTCCCATCGTTATCGTTAAAAGTGAAACCTTTTACTTGAGCGGGAGGAGTTCCTTGGATACGAGCCATTCCGCCATCTGCATAACCCATGATTTCAGCGTTGCCACCTTTATTCATTTGTTTTGCTGTATTCATAAGGTTTTTTGCTCTTCCCTTAGAAATTCCCATTTGATCAGACATTTGTTTAATTCCAGCCATTTTACTCTCCTTGTTTTGTAATAACAGACTTTAAGTGGTTTTTCTAGTTCTTTTTTTTCTAACAGACTTAACCCTACGTGGTTTACCCGCAGGTTGCCCTAGTCTTTTCTTTTGGGCAATTCTAGACTTCTTTTCAGAAGGCGTAAGTTCACGGGCAGTTTTAGGTGTCTTGCTCGAAACTCGTTTACTTGGCCTACAATAAGGAGTTCCTCTTTTCTCTCCTTTTTTTCGACCGCACGGCTTACCCGTTTTTACGTCAACCCAACCTTCTTTAAACCAACGTTTAAGAGATGCTCCTTCTTTAGTTTTACGAACAGCCATTAGAATATTCTTACTTTTTTTCTAAGAATGCCACCCCTTGCTCTTTTAGCTGATTTATTACCCCAGTTACTTGCTCCAACCTTTCTACACTTAGCAATTGCTCCAGACGCATAAGCAGAAGGAAAAACTTTGTACCTTGCTTTTACTTTACTATAACAAGCATCTTTAGTAGCCATAACTAATCCTTACTATAAAGGTTGTCAAAAGTCACAGAAGGATCCATATAACTGCCATCACTCTCAGCATTATGCATCCATTGACTTGGTTTAAAATCAGGCGCTCCTTCACCAGTTTCCCAAAGAGCGGGACTTGTTGTTCTGACTCTATTATTAGGCAATGCAATAATGTTTCCCGTCCAACTACCAGCATCTGTTAACTCAATAACATGACTTTGCTTATGTTGCGCTGGATCGTCAGCAATATCTGATTCTGTGTAATCAACTGTAAACATATACTTGCCTGTATAAAAATCTCCGTCAATCTTACAAATCCAAGGACTTGAACTAGTTCTATCATACTTAATAACAGAATGATAGTGAGAGCTACAATCCCACGGTTGAGCATGGTGTGTAACCATTCTATCTGGCCACTCATCTAAAGGGGTATCGGCAACTAAAGCCGTTATAGGCATTCTAGCCCACATAGCCCCACCATGAACATTTTCTTCGTCCGTATCGTCACTTTCGCATCCAGTAAATATCAACTGAAAACTTAAACACCTATCTGGAACCGTAGTAACTGCAATTGCCATGGCATGAAGATATTCTCCATGATACTTCTCATGATTATGCGTAAACTCTCTTCGCACCCAGCACTGAAAATGCGGGATGTTGCTTTGTAAATAAGGCATTAAGCTCTTTTAGAACTTTTTTTAGAAGCTTTTTTCTTAGCTATTGCTGTTTGAAGTTTTAGAGGAAGCTTTTTTTGTTTAGCTGTTAGTACACCGCCTTTGGCAAAGCCTTTTTTCTTCATACCGCCTTTGGCATAACCTTTTTTCTTCATGCTCGCGCCACCTTTGGCATAACCTTTTTTCTTGCTCATGCCTCCGCCCATCATTTTTTTACGAGTTCCACCTTTTTTCTTCATCATAGTCTTTTTCCTTAATTGTTAAATTTTAAATTAGCACTTCCATCTTTTCCTAGCTTGCCGTAGTCTGCTATTAGGGTTCTTAGCGGCTTTAGGAAATTTCTTCATCTGACCAGCGGATCTTGCACAATAGGACTTACGCCTATTAGCTGCTTTGGACCCTTTCTTCACTTTTCCAGTAACTGCGGTCTTTAACTTAGATCCTGGATTTTTTTTACGATAGGCTTTTACCCCTTTAGCCGTCATTCCCGCTCCACTTTTGGTAGGGCGGTAGTTTGCTCTTTTTCCTTTGGTAGTTCTTTTAATAGGGGCTTCTCTTTTTCTTGCCATGACGGTGTTCGCCTATCCCATTCGTTTCACGTGAAACAATCAAAAAACATTTTCCACATTGTCTACTCCTTATTCTCCACGTCCAGCGGTCCCTTGATTAATCCTTTCCAGATTAACATCGGCTCTTAATAAAGCTATATCTTCTTGGGAATCTATTTTATCTCGAGCTAGTTCTAGTTTATTCTCTTCTTTGTCTTCTTCAAACTCTTGTCTAACTGCAAATTCACCAGCCTTACGCTCAACATCCATGGCCTTAATGTCTAGTTCCTTTGCACGTAGTTCAACTAAAGGATCTACTTGACCTTCAGGAGGGGGCATAAGGGCAGACATAACTTCTTGGGTGTACTGAGCGATTAACTGAGCTACTTTTGACTCAACATCCATAGGTTCTGGTTGCATTCCCATTTCCGCTGCTTGTTGACCTTTTATAGTCATTTCCGCCATTGCCACACCCCTAGCTTTAAGCGCTATATGCTCACATAAATGAGCTTGTAGGAGGCCAAATATAGCTGGGGTAGTAGAAGGTATAGGAGTCATCATAAAGGCTATGTGCGCTTGAATATGAGCGTCATGATCCTGTGTAGGAAAGGCTTGAAGCATTTCCTGTATCACAGATCGTGCATTCTCAATACCTGGATCTACAGGTTGAGGAGCAGTTGGTGGGGGTAGCACTGCTTCTATGTTTTGAACGCCTATCGCCTCGTATATACGCTTATAAGCCTCATACATGTTGTGCATTTGAGGATTAGTTTGAGCAAGCTCTAATTGAGTCTGAGCTAAAGCCAATCTTTGCGACATTGAAAAAATATTTGGGTCCGAAACAGGAATTACATCAATACGGTCATCGAAATCAGCTTGCTTTATACTGGCATCCGCTCCATGGACGTTATAAGGGTACGTAGGAGGTAAGGATTCCGAAAATATTCTTGCCAACATTTTAAATTCTTGTTTTTGAGCATAGTGCATCCGCTTATGTATGGCTGACATAACTTTAGATCCACGCTCAAGCAGTGCAACAGTAGTTCCAACGGCGGCGCCTTGGTTTCCATCACCTACTTGAAGGTCTGCGATAGCTGCAAATCGTCTTCCAGCATCTACAACAAAACCTAATAGTTGCATTAAGGTCGGGCTTGGTTCTTTGTAGGGTAACGGGAGGATGCTGTCTCTAAGAGCGCCACCAGGAACATCAATATCGCGAAACTCACCAGGAGAAAGAGGTTCATCAGCATCACGAATCCTAATACCCCTAGCTTTAAAGCCAGCAGGAAGGTTAGCGAGAGTACCTGCATCGATTAATTGCCTCAAAATAGAAGTTGCAGAGCGACCTAGCCCTCCAATCATGTGTAAAAGCCCAAAACCATAAAATCCTAGGCCGGGAAGGAACTTATAATGAGTAAAATATTGTATTTTTTTGTAATATTCGTCATTTTCAGCCCAGTTTCGTCTAATTGACAGTATTTTTGAGCTTCCTTCGTCCAATGTGACAATATAAGGTAACTTAATACCTGTCATTTCGCCATCTAAAGGGTTTTTATGCTCAAAACCTTCTAAATCAAGGTCTATATGCATCTCTAATAGGGTGCAATCGTCACTGTCAGAAGTTTTAGAGATACCCATAAGGTTTCTCTCTTTCTCACGAAGCTCATCCTCTATTTCATAGGGCTGTAACTCTATATCTCTGTAGAATCCAGCAGCCTGAAACTTACGAACAGAGTTCTCAGACATACGGGTAACGTGTGTAATACGAGATGCGGAGTATAAATCAGTCGCATTGTATGGAACAACTAAGTCATCGGCTGCTACAAATCGAGAAACAGCACGATCTAGTATGTCATCAAAATATGTTTTCTTAAAAGCACTTCCAGCAAGGGGAAGATAAAACAACAAACGATCCATCTCTGGATCAAATTCTTCCATAACATTAGTTATCTGGTAATTCATAAAGCTGGAAACACGTTGTGACTGAGCTTCAACTTCTGGTGTAATCGCACCAAGTATCAATGTTCTGACGGGACCAGAAGCTGGAAGTAATTCTTTATAAGCTTGTGCTTGAAATTGTGTAACAGCTTCGGCAATAACTGGATGGGTAACACCACTTGAACCTCTAAACGGTTCTTCTCTGTCTTCGTATTTAACACCTAGTAAATCTAACCCACTACGATAAGCGTCTTCCCACTCATCACGGCTGGTTTTATCATCCTCGTAATAATCGATAAGTTCTGAAGAAATATCCATTAAATCACGTTCGTCTAAGAGTTCCGCTAGATTAGCATCTTGGTCAGCCATCAACTCTTCTTGGACCATTTCTTCAAAGCCTAAAACAACAGAACCATCTTCTTCCTCAGTAATGTCTGTCGGCTCCTCAATAACCTCAATCTCTTCCGAATATAAATCGTTTACCATTCCATCAAGATCTTTCTCAAGATCATCAGGAACACCTTGAGCGGGCATTGCGCCATCAATAAGAGATATGGGTGTATCAGCCATTATTTACTCACTTTCTTAAATTTTTCAAAAGTACGGAGGCCGCCCAATCCCAACATGCCCATTAGAACAGGCATCATTTCTCCTAGATCCATTCTAGGAAGTTCTACAAGATAACCTGTTTGAGCTAATATAAAAACTAAAATTGGTTGAACCACGTATGAATAACATAGAGCAATTCCACAAGACCATCCAATAAAGGGACGCCAGCCCGCAACAAACACACTTCTATGGGCAGCTTCTGTTTTGTTTATACCTAGCTGCGCTAAATCGATTTGCGCCAAACTGTTGGTAAGTTGTTTTTTAATATCGCGTTCTGCTTTTGCCCTTTTTTCTTTGTCTTCGGGTAAAAACCTTCCGATAACATCCGTAACGGCAGGAAGAACTGCTGTAATCAATCCCATCATGTTTAACACCATCTTTTGTTATCTATACGTTGTACCACATTTAATTTTATAAGCCAAGTTTTCACTCTTTTATACTGGGGTGTGAACCATTATGCATTTTTTTTAATGTGGTAACATCATTTAACGCAGTTGTTAGCTCCGCCCTTATTGTAGCTATTTCCCTTGCGGCCTTATCTCGTTCAGTAGGGGATAACATACTTGCAAGCACGCTCACTCGTTGGTCTGTCAACTCTGCCTTGTCCACTCGAGTATCCAAAACGCGAAGGCGCTTTTCTACATCAGCCAAAACTTCTTGAATGCTTTTTACCTGATAACGGACCACGGCAAATGCACCTGCAAGACTAGCGAAAGTGGAGCCAAGGCTAATCAAAAGTTTAGCATCGTACTCCATGGCCTTAAATTATACCTTTTTCCTTTAGAATAAAACCAATAGCACCGCCAATGATTCCTAGTATAACTAAACCAGAGGAATCGAATAAAATACCAAGACCCATAACAACTGCTCCGATAGCGGCATAGCTTGAAGGTTCTGCCATCCTATCGGATACCCAATCATAAATTTTTACGACTATATTCATCTAGGTTCTCCTAATAATACTGTCTTGAAAATGGAACTGTGGTAATGTCATCCTCTTCTTCGTCTGAGTCAAGTCTTACAAATCCACCTTTACGATATCTAATAAGTGCCATCGACATACTGTCACAGTAATCGTCATTATCGCCATGAGGAAACGCCGCGCACTCGTCAATCACTTCTTCCGCAAACCTACGCTCTGGCGCCCAAACCTTGCCGGACTCAAAAATGGGCGCGACCATATGCATCCTTGTATGTTTATCACGGCCCTTGGACGGTGTATAATTTACCACAGGAATACCCGTTG
>Ga0207890_1000378_pt1 | contig 13748 bp, 14 predicted proteins | sample LinPmetageLP48_FD_184059 | JGI IMG/M metagenome (GOLD analysis project Ga0207890, IMG submission 184059) | Marine viral communities from the Pacific Ocean - LP-48 (SPAdes) | ecosystem: Environmental > Aquatic > Marine > Oceanic | place: Pacific Ocean | collected 2011-06-13 | reverse complement strand
TGACATCACCCCCGGACGCTTGGTGCGCTTGGCCGCTGGCTTGATACGCTCTACCAGCGCATTGCCTGCATCAATATCAACACCCGCATCCGCGTAGGTGATCGAGTTCTTGGAGTTGGTCATGACGCATCCCGCTGCCTGTTCCCTTTGCGAAAGTGGGTTATAGCAGGTTGCGCAGGCGTGCAATGCACCTAAGCCACATCTACGCGTTTCTATCTCTTGACGCGCCGCCCCCGCACCCTTACCAAACCGCGCAGGCGGGCCTGTAGCTCAATTGGTTAGAGCAGAGCGCTCATAACGCTTTGGTTGCGGGTTCAAGTCCTGCCGGGCCTACCAAATCCCATTTACCCGCCTTATCTTGAAGAACGTATTCCTCGAAAGTGGACCACGCTTCAAATGTCGTGGTCCACATTGGCTTTGAATTTGTAGAACGGCGCAGGGCTCAGGCCATCTTTGCGACACACCTCTGCGGTCGGCATCCCAGCTTCTTGCTCTTTGATCATCCCAATAATCTGGGCTTCAGTAAAACGGCTCTGTCGCATTCGTTTGCTCCTTCGAAAGGTTGAGCAAACTCTAGCTTAAACTGAGGGAAGTTTCGGGGGGCATGTCAGCGAGCGAACGAAAAGCCAAACATACCTTTTAAATCAGATGTTATCAGGCGGCAGGGTCAACAACGGCAAGATGATCAGCGTTCCAAATCGCGGGGCAGACTTCGGCCTCGGCCTGTCCGTTACGCAATCTGCGGCACGCCCCCACCGGAATATCAGTCGCAATCAAAACCCGATCTGTCATCATCGCGGCCGTCTGCGGTAAAAGCGTGGCGTGAATACCGTCAAGCGCGACACCGACATCGCACGGCAAAAAGACACTGGCACCACCAACACCTGTGTCCGTGAGGGGGTGCCCAAATGGCACACCAACCGCGCCAAGAACGCATACAACAGTCTGAAGCTCAATCGCCCGTGGGCGGGCGCAACTAAAGACCCTGTTATAACCTGTGATCATATCTGTTTTGGCGGGAATGATGATCAGATCAAGATCGAGCTGCCCAAGGCGCGACCAAAGGTGGGTGAACTCACTATCCAGACAAATGATCATTGCGATGCGAAGACCATTCCATTCAATCACATTGATCGTTTCACCATGAACTGTAACGCCACCTGCGCGTGGCGCGCGCCCTCGGGTGTCAGTAGCCACGCACGGTTTAGATATGTTGGCGTGCCGTCCTTGTGTCCTGCAGCAAAAGGTATCGTGCCCGCGAGGATCGAAATACCGTGGCGCGCGGACATATCTGCAACGGCATCCAATGCGATCTCGCCGCATTCATAAAGCCACCCCATCGTGTTCGCAGTAGGCAGATCCACCGGCGCAAAACTTAACCACTGCGCACACGCAAATTCTGGAAGAACTAGCATATGCCCGCCACGTGCAGCGGTCTGTGCGACACGCGCCTCAAGCTCAGCAAGCCATGTTGCAAGGTCAGGGACAACGGGTTCAAGATTTGACGCCCAAAGATCGATTGAGACGTGTTCCATATGCATCCCTGCTCAATTAAGTGTGGTCGAACAGGATGTAGTGCGCAAGACACGCTCTACAACACGTTTCTCGCTAAAAACGCTAAACCCTTGAATGTCTGAGGAGCTGGGGTTCGAACTTTCTTATTCCTTAGGAAACGACACTATTGCTGAAACGGGTCACTACCCCACTTTGGCAGCCGGTTGGCTGGCATTTGGATCCGCATTGATGGGGAGCGTTAGGGTAAAGCAGCTGCCCTGCCCCACGACGCTTGACACGCTCAGGTCACCGCCCTGCATTTCTGCCAGACTGCGCGAAATGGCGAGGCCCATGCCAGTGCCCCCCGCACGACGGGTCGCGGATGAATCGACCTGATAGAAGACTTCGAAAATGCTTTGCAGCTCTGCTTCGGCGATGCCTGCGCCGCTGTCGTGGACCTCGAATTTGACGACATCACCGACGGGCTTCACCACCAGCCGGACAAATCCGGTGTCGGTGAATTTGATCGCATTGCCAATAAGGTTAAACAGAATTTGCCGCGCACGGAATTTGTCGGCGAAAACCACGTCGGCCTCTTGGATCACGTCAAAGGCCAGACCTTTCTTGCTCGACAAGGTATTGAGCTGCTCAATGACCGGATCGACAATATCCTGCACCGCACAATGCGTAGGCTCGATGACCAGACTGCCGGATTCGATTTTGGCCACATCAAGAATCTCGTTGATGAGATGCAGCAGATGATCCCCAGATTGGACAAGCCGGTTCATCAAATCAGACAGCTGGTCGTACATCTGGTCTAGCAGTCGCTTGGCTTCTGAAGGGCTGATATCGCCGGCTTCATACCCCTTCAGCAACGCTTTGGAGGCGGATAGCATGCGCGCATTGCGCGACAGTTGGGCCACGCCCATGATGACGGTGAGCGGGGTACGAAGTTCGTGGCTAAGCACACCCATAAAGTTCGTTTTGGCCTTGCTCGCGGCCTCCGCCGCATCTTTGGCATGGCTTAGCTCGGTCACGTCGACACGCAGCCCGACATAGCTGCCATCGGCCAGCGGTCGATCCGACGCTTTGATCACCCGGCCGTCCGCCAAATGCTGTTCAGTTTCAAGGGTATGCGACTGACGGTGAACCGCAAGCCGGCGTTCGATCCATTCGGCTTCGTCAAACCGACCTACGGGGAACTGCTTGCTGTTCACCCCGCTGCGCAGCAACACTTCGAACGGTGTCCCGCGTCTCAGGAGTTCGTTTGGCAGATCATACATTTCTTTGTATTTCGAATTGCTCAGCAACAGCCGATCCTGTGCGTCGAACATTACAAAACCATCGTTTAGCGCTTCGATGCCACTGCTAAGCAACGCCTCGGCGCGTTTACGTCGCTCTGAGACCTGCAGGACATACAGCAAAGTCCCCAAAAGCATGAGGCCTGCAATAGCGATCATGGCTCGTTTTTGCCACTGATCCGGCGCGACCTTCGGCCAACCGCCCTTGGTGCGCGCTTCCAGCACCCACTCTTCAAAAAAGAAATCGAACTCGAGCTTAACAGTATCTACATCCCTGAGGGTTTCGTCACCGTAGGTAAACAAAAGCGCGTCATTTGTGGGCTGTGCATCGGCTGGCCGGATCAGCATATCATAGCGTTCTTCGGCTTCACGTATGCCTGATTCGACCAGAAACTCTTGGTAGTCGAGCACGAGAGAGACAATGCCCCAAAGCCGGCGTGTACTTTCGTTGACCTCACCCTCGGTGACAGCATCAGGGGCGGGCCAGTATACCGGGGCGCGCAGGATCACCCCCTGACCTCCCTGCACCAAATCAACAGGTCCCGCCATCAGCTCGGTCCCAACAGATAGCATCCGTTCGATGCCCGGATATTGTGCCTCGTTGGTGCGGTAGTTCAACCCGAACGCACCGATGTTCGGCTCTAGCGGATGTATCAAACGCACGACAAGATCGGGTGCCGCTGCAACATTGATTACCATGTCATCAAGCTCGCGGATGTTCTGAACCCGCAGTGAAAAATCCTTCTGGGTTGCAAACGGGTTCTCACCGAGAAAAACTGCAAGCTCTCGCAAGGCGAGCATCTTTTCATGGATGATTTGTTCAAAGTTCTCTCGAATAACGAGCATTTCGAGGTGGCTTTTAGCCCGCAGTTCATATGTGAATGTGTCGGATAAAAGCCGATCGATCCGGCCCGCCGCGTAGGTGATGATGATCGTCGCGCTAAAAAATGCGAACAACGCCCACGCGCCGCCAATATGGGTCCTTTTCGACATGCTCCGGGGCAAGTGCTCATCCACCTAGGGCGCAGCTAGGCTGCGGATTTTCCAAACGCCTATTTTAAGGGACCAAACAAGCGAATGTATCGAGTTTATCTGGGCATAGTGCCTTCGCGGCCGTGTGTTGCCGCCATGCTGCACCTGTTAACTCGGGGTAAACCCCGCACTCTCTTCCTAACGCGCCCAATGCCTAACTAAGCAACAGCGCACCCGACGCTGGACAGGACGCGCTAGGCAGCACCTGAACCGTCAGCATGCTAACTGCACAGGAAAGATCGCCTTGGCGTCGGCATATCCAATCACGCCGGACTAGCTATGCCCGCGCCCTAGCCGCCAAAGCCCGTTCGACCGCTGGCTCCCTTGCCAAAACCGCCGCGCGATTTCGCGGTGGCACGGGTCATGGGCGTTTTGCCTGCGGTTGTCGCGGGGCGGGTGAACTGCGAAGTGCTGAGCTTTGCCGCGCCTTTGTTGCTGGAGTAGGTGCTGGTGCGCGCCGCGTTGGTGAACTTGCCATCCGCCGTCTTATACATCGGTTGGCTGGCAGCCATGCCCGAGCGTCCGCCAAGCATGTTCCCGATCAGATAGCCCGCTAGCAACGGCATAAAAATACCGCCCGACCCGCCTTGGGTCTGCTGCGCCTCTGACCCGCAAGCCCCCACACCGTGCTGCTCTTCGCAAACTTCGACGCTGTTATAGCGGGGGGCTGATTCAACGTGCAGTGTCTCGGCTTCGGCAAAGGCTGTCTCGCAATCGGCACCGGTGAACGTGCCGCCAAACGACGCCTCGTTCTTGCAGCTTTGCACGTCAGGGAACGCTGCGGCATCAATCTTTTCGTCGCGGCAGCCGGCCAGAGTAAAGGCGGTGGCGCCGATGATCGCGATTGCGACGCGTTTTGACCGTTTTGTCATGATGATCTGCTTTCTGCTGTGGTTCGGCGATTGGGGAACGATGCTAACCGGAATATGGTGCAATGTAATGGGGTTTGAAACGGGACAGGTCCTGCGTGATCCGAGTGCGATCCTCACGCAGGCCGATCCCGACACATTCTTGCCCGATGATCCAAGCGCCGACAACCGGACGCATCCCGTCAAATGTCGGCAATGGCGCATAGGCCTGAAGAATACGCGGATGTTCGGCGTAGTCTGTGTTGCTGGCGCTTTCTATGATCTGGCCGGATTTCACAATCTCGACCGATGCGCCCTCGCGCGACAGGATCGGTTTGCGCACATGGGCCCGCGCGAGCCCTGCCCGCGCACGGTCAAAGGCATCGGCCGCACGCCCTGTGACAGACCCGCGCCCCGCCATCGCTTCGCCCACGTCCTGCTCAAAGAACGCCGGCAGCAGGTTCGGATGATCCTCGAACATCTCCCACAGCACGGGTAGCAGACCCTTGTTAGACAGCAGCGCTTTCCACGCGGGTTCAAGAAACAGACAGCCCGATCCGGCGATGTGGTCGGCATAGTCATCGCGCAACAGGTCTTCCCACGGGTAGAGCTTGAACAACACGGCGATCCGGCGGTCTTCGTCATCCAGAAACTGCCCGTCATCGCTTAGTGCAATTTTATCTAGGTCGAAATAATGTGCCCCAAGCCCCGCTTCTCGGGCGGCCCACCCCATCGCTTCAACGGTGCCGTAGTCTTCGGGATTGTCTGCAACGGCGGTGAAATGCAGATCACTGTCGGGTTCGAACACATCCGCGAACCGTGCAACCAAGGCTTCGTGGATACCGTTAAACTGGTCGGCCCCTTCGGGCAGCGTGCCTGCCTCAAGATGGTCTTCGAGCCACTGCCACTGGAACGCGGCACTTTCATAGAGCGACGTGGGTGTGTCGGCGTTGTATTCTAACAGCTTGGCAGGCCCCTGCCCGTCATAGGCCAGATCAAAACGGCCATAGATTTCGGGATCAGCCCGTTTCCAGCTGTCGGCGACGAGGTCGCGGTGACCTTCTGGGATCGCAAGCCTGTCCAGCAGCTCTTCGCTGGCTAGAATATGATCCACCGCCTCGCGGCACATGCTGTGCAGCGCAGTTGCGGGGTCTTCAATGTCATTCTCGATCTGGTCGAGCGAAAACGCATAGGCGGATGTTTCATCCCAATAGGGTTCGCCGTGCATATCCGCAAAGCTAAAGCCGACCTCTTTCGCATGGTCGCGCCAATGCGGCCGCTCTGCTATTTCGATCTTGTGCATCCGGCGATACTCCCCCGCAAAAACTACCGCGGGTTTAGTCGCTTTGCCCTCGCGATGCCAGTGTGCTTCGCCTGTTGCTGCGCCCGTGCCTGCGCAAGTCACAAAAACGTCAGATAGGGTTGGGAACAACCCGCGCGCCCCAATCGTTATTCGGTCTACGCGGTCGATATTGCGGTGTCACCTATGACGCCCCGATCGGTATGGCGAAATGAAATGAAAGGCCCATAAACATGAAAATTCTCATGGTACTCACCTCCCACGACAAGCTGGGCGACACTGGTAACAAAACCGGTTTCTGGCTCGAAGAGTTCGCGGCCCCCTACTACGTGTTCAAAGATGCAGGCGCAGAAGTCACATTGGCATCGCCCAAGGGCGGGCAGCCGCCACTTGATCCGTCCAGCGATGCAGATGATGCGCAGACCGAAGCGACAAAACGGTTCAAGGGCGACGATGCTGCGCAAAAAGAACTGGCCAACACCAAAGTGCTGTCAGACGTATCGGCTGACGGTTACGACGCGATCTTCTACCCCGGCGGTCACGGCCCGCTGTGGGATCTGGCCGAAGACAAGGCCAGCATCAACCTGATCGAAACCTTTGCCGCCAGCGACCGCCCCGTCGGGGCCGTCTGCCATGCGCCCGCGGTGTTCAAACACACCAAAGGTACGGACGACAAACCGCTGGTATCTGGCAAAACCGTCACCGGTTTCACCAACACCGAAGAAGAGGCCGTGGGCCTGACGGACGTTGTGCCTTTCCTTGTCGAGGATATGCTTAAATCCAATGGCGGCACCTATAAGAAGGGTGACGACTGGGCATCCTTTGTTGTGACCGATGGCAAGCTGGTTACCGGACAGAACCCCGCGTCCTCCGAGGAAGCGGCGCATAAACTCTTGTCGCTTCTATAAGATATCGTCCCCTGCGCGCGGCTTGTGCACAGGGGACCTTTCTACAGCGACTCAGCTGAAAAGGACCATTTCAATGAACATTCTTGTTGCCGGCGCGACCGGCAAAACCGGCATCCGTGTCACCGAACAACTGCGAGAGCAGGGGCACACGCCAATCGCACTGGTCCGGGATTCTTCTGACACCAGCGCGCTTGCCTCCGATGTGGTGCTGCGCAAAGGCGATCTGACCAACCTGACCTCCGACGCCTGCGAAGGCTGTGACGCCGTGATCTTTGCCGCAGGGTCCGGCGGATCATCTGGGCCAGAGATGACCGATAAGGTTGACCGTGTCGGTGCCAAAGATCTTATCGATCTTGCCGCCAGGTCGGATGTCTCGCGCTTTGTAATGCTAAGCAGTGTCGGTGCGGATACCCCCGACCCCGACAGCGAACTTGCGCATTACCTGCAAGCAAAACACGACGCTGATGTGCACTTGCAGAATTCAGGCATGGAATACGCCATACTGCGCCCCGTCGCGCTGACGGACGATGCGGGTAACCGCAACATGATTTTTGGTGACGACGTGGACGCAAAAGCGAAAGCGGCGCGTGGCGATGTGGCAGCGGCGTTGGTCAAAGCGGTGTCCGACCCTGAGTGGAAAAACAAAGCGCTATTGATGCAATCGGCCTAAGCCTCACGCGTTTTTTGCGGTTTCCTCCCACCCGCTAGCGCATCTGCACCGTAACGCCGCCAGAGTTTTCTACTCTGGCGGCGTTTCTACGTAGAGTTGTCCCGACCTGTTGCATCTAAGGAATTTGTGACAGCTGCCCCCCTTGGCATCTTTGGTCACCTCGTTTATCAGGCGCCTTCCCGGTCGCAGCCTACCCGGGTATCAAAACAAGGGTTAAGATATGAAAACGATTGTTGTCTGCTCCGGCGGATTAGATTCTGTGTCGCTTGCTCATATGGTGTCGGCGCAACGCAAGCTGACGGGCCTAGTGTCTTTCGACTATGGCCAGCGGCACCGCAAAGAGCTGGATTACGCGGCACTATGTGCAACGCGTCTTGGCGTCCCCCATGATATCATCGACATGCGCGGCATTGGGGCCGCATTGACGGGCTCGGCGTTGACCGATGATATTGCCGTACCCGACGGGCATTACGCCGAAGATACCATGCGCGTCACCGTTGTGCCCAACCGCAACGCAATCATGCTGTCGGTCGCTTACGGGATCGCGGCGGCACGCGGGGATCAGGCCGTCGCAACCGCGGTGCATGGGGGTGATCACTTTATCTATCCCGACTGTCGCCCCGATTTCACCCAAGCGTTTGAGTTCATGCAATATATGGCTCTGGATGGCTATGCAGACGTATCGCTGTATACGCCGTTCGTCCACCGGACCAAGGCCGATATCGTGACTGAAGGGCAGCGCCACAACACCCCCTTTGCAGAGACATGGTCGTGCTATAAAGGCGGGGCGCATCACTGCGGGCGGTGCGGCACGTGCGTGGAACGGCGCGAGGCGTTCGACCTTGCAGGCGTGACCGACCCCACACAATACGAAGACCCTGACTTCTGGGCAGAGGCTATCAAACGCAGGATCCTCGCCTGATGTTCACAATCACCAAAGAGTTTCACTTTTCCGCCTCGCACCAGCTTTCACATCTGCCCGAGGATCATCAATGTGCCCGCCTGCACGGGCATAACTATGTCGTGGTGGTCGAACTTCGGGCCAAAGAACTGAACGCTGATGGTTTTGTCCGCGACTACGGCGAACTGAAGCCGTTCAAGACTTATATCGACGAGACATTCGATCACCGCCATCTGAACGACGTGCTCGATTTCGCATCCACCGGCGAGAACATGGCACGGCATCTCTATGAATGGTGTGCCGGCCGTTGGCCCGAAACCACCGCCGTCAAGGTCAGCGAAACGCCCAAAACCTGGGCAGAGTACCGCCCATGAGCCAATTGCGCATCGCCGAAATATTCGGCCCCACCATTCAGGGCGAAGGCGCGCTGATTGGCGAGCCCACCGTCTTCGTGCGCACGGGCGGATGTGATTATCGCTGCGCGTGGTGCGATAGCATGCATGCGGTTGACCCCGCGTTTCGCCACGATTGGGCCACGATGTCCTCTGATGCGGTCTGGCAGGAGGTGCAGCGCCTGTCAGGAGGCGCGCCGTTAACCGTGTCGCTGTCGGGCGGCAATCCCGCCATTCAGGACTTTGCCCCGCTGATCCAATTGGGTCAGGCCGCCGGCTATCGTTTTGCTTGCGAGACGCAAGGTTCCATCGCGAAGCCGTGGTTCGCCCAGCTGGATTGCCTTGTGCTGAGCCCCAAGCCGCCGTCGAGCAGTGAAACCGTTGACTGGGCCGCGTTCGATCGGTGTGTCGTCGCAGGTGAAACCGCAGGCCAAGTGGTGATGAAGATCGTGATCTTCGATGACGCCGACTATCAATGGGCCCGCGACGCCGCCGCACGCTATCCCAAGATGCCACTCTATCTGCAACCGGGCAACGATGAGGTAGACCCCAACGTCGCCGTCGATCCGCAGATATTGGCGGATAAACTACTTTGGCTGGTTGATAAAACCATGGCCGACCGCTGGTTCACCCCGCGCCTTCTGCCGCAGCTACATGTACTGCTTTGGGGCAACAAACGCGGGGTCTGACCCGCCTCAGGAGACTTTATGGAAACGATTTATAGCGATTTGCAGCAGCTTGGCGGGAAGACCGAGCTTCCCGCTTCACCTGAAGAAGCGATGTTGGAAAAGGTCTCAAACCCGCAAGCTGACGTTGACTATTGCGTCCGCTTTACCGCGCCCGAATTTACGTCGCTTTGCCCGATGACCGGCCAGCCCGACTTTGCGCATCTAGTGATCGACTACGTACCGGATCAGTACCTGGTCGAGTCCAAATCGCTCAAGCTGTATCTGGGCGCGTTCCGCAACCACGGTGCATTTCACGAAGATTGCACCGTCTCGATCGGTCGCCGCCTGGTCGGACTGCTATCGCCGCGCTGGCTGCGCATCGGTGGCTATTGGTACCCACGCGGCGGCATTCCCATCGACGTATTCTGGCAGAGCGGCGAAACGCCGAAAAATGTCTGGATCCCGGACCAAGGTGTGCCGCCCTATCGCGGACGCGGGTGACAGTTGCGAAGCCGGAAAATTCAAACTTAGGTAAAGAAGGCCGCGTAGTGGATCCCCTACTCCGCGGCCTTTATATGGGCAATGGAAGGTTTTCTTTCAGGAGGAGCGCAGCGCGTAGGCCCTTGATGTTGAGTACGAAAGAGCCTGACCAGCTTCAGCCTGCAGGTAAGCTATTAACCCAACCTATCAACCGCCGCGGCGTTAAAAGTTAACGCTAAAGCATAACGCCCTCTGGACAATGCGCCTTTAAATTGCATTAATATCGAGATAACTAGTAAGTATTTACGATTACCCATTTTAATTTTTTGCCATTATTGATTGGCAAACATCTCAGGTGACACATGATTTCGAAGCTCGTTCGGACGCTTTCACGCGTGCCGTGCAAACTCAACTTTCACAAATGGCGTGACAGCACGACCATGCCCCAAAAGGTCTGCACGCGGTGCAGATGTAGGCGACAAACCTACGTCTGACATTGGCCGCGCCATGTAAGACCGTATATGAACACTCTGCCCCGTTGATATTTCGCAGATGGGACAGAAATAGGGCTGAACACCGGCGCAGCAAACCTGCCCCGGTGTTGGCTTTACTTAGCCGTTTATCAACACTTCGCCAAAGCTTTCGCGCAGATCGCGCTTGAGCACTTTACCGGTTGCGTTCCGTGGCAACGCTTCGGTGAAGACGACGCAGTCGGGGATCTGCCACTTAGCGATCTTATCCTCGAAAATCGACAAGACATTCGCCTCGCTCGGGTCCTGACCTTCAGCCTTCACGGCAATCAGGATAGGGCGTTCGTCCCATTTCTCGTGGCGCGCCCCGATGACCGCAGCGTCGGCGATCTGGGGGTGAGCGATCGCGATGTTTTCCAGCTCGACAGAGCTGATCCACTCCCCACCCGACTTGATGATGTCCTTGGATCGGTCACGGATTGTGACGTAGCCGTCAGCATCCATTGTCGCCACGTCGCCCGTGTCAAACCAACCGTCCTTGTTCAACGTCTCGCTGCGTGACTTGCGGAAATAGCTATCAAGGATCCAGTACCCTTTGGTGACCAAATCACCCTGCGTCACGCCATCATGAGCAACAGGATTGCCGTCGTCATCAAGAATTTCGAGATCAACGCCGTAAACCGGACGGCCTTGGTTTTCGCGTAGCTTGTTCTGCTCTGCTGCGGGCAGCTTGCTGTGTTTGGCCAGCAGCTGGTTGATGCTGCCTACGGGCGACATTTCTGTCATGCCCCACGCGTGGATCGTCTCTACCCCGTATTTCTCACGGAAGGTCGTCATCATCGACGGCGGGCAGGCTGACCCACCGACGACCGTACGCTGCAAGCTTTCAAGCGTGCTGCCGATCTTGGCTGCTTCCTTCAGCAGGCCCAGCCAAATGGTCGGCACGCCAAGCGCGAGCGATACGTGGTTCTCATCAATCAGCTTTACCAGCGACGGGCCATCCAGACCCGGGCCGGGCATCACCATCGCGGCACCGACCATCGCGCAGGCATAGGGCGCGCCCCAAGCGTTGACGTGGAACATGGGCACAACGGGCAGAACCACGTCTTTCGCGGTGATCGCGATGCTGTCGGCCAAGTTGATGCCAAAGCTGTGCAGCACGGTAGATCGGTGCGAATACAGAACGCCCTTGGGGTTTCCGGTGGTACCAGAGGTGTAGCACAGGCTCGATGCGGTATTTTCGTCCAGATCGGGCCAGACAAACTCGGGGTCGCCGCCGGCAATGAAATCATCATAAAACTTGATACCGGGCAGCTGCGCTGCGGCCTCTTCGTCGGTGCCTTCCATCAGAACGACATGTTCGAGATGCTCAAGCTTGTCTTGAATGCCTGCAATCAGGGGCACGAAGGTCTTATCGATGAACAGCACCTTATCTTCGGCGTGGTTCAGAATATAGACCAACTGTTCGGGGAACAGACGCGGGTTAATGGTGTGACAGACAAAGCCGCCGCCCGATGCACCAAAGTAGATTTCGAGGTGGCGCCGGTTGTTCCAAGCGATGGTGCCGCAACGGGCTTGCGGATCCAGTCCCAGATTGGTCAGCGCCGACGCAAGCGCACGGGCGTTGCGCGCAACCTGCCCCCACGAGGTCTGTTCCAGCCCGCCGGTGGTCTTGACCGAAACGATTTCTGTCTCGCTGTGAAAACGTTGTGCGTGTTCGATCAAGCTCGAAATCAGCAGTGGCTTATTCATCATTTGGCCAAGCATGGCGTATCCTCCCATTTGTTCGTTGGGTGCAAAATGGACAAATCACCCCGGTCTTGCAAGCGCGCTCATTGCTGCTTACGCAGGGTTTTATGACAGTCATTTACCATACCCCGCTTTCCCCCGAACAACAGCGTGCCGCCGGTATGTCCACGCCCCAGCCGCTGGCCATGGCAGATCAGGTCCGGTTCTCTGATTTGGACACAAATAACCACGTCAACAATACCGTCTATTTCGAATGGTTCGAACGGTTGCGGATCCGGTACACACAGTCGTTGGTCGAACGTGGGCTAATCGATAGCCCCGGTCCGCGCGTGGTAATCCGATCAGGGTCGATCCGCTATGTGCAAGAGATGCTGGAGCGTGAGAATTACATCGTGACCTGTCGCTGTACCAGCTTTCGCAACACCTCTTACGCGCTGGCGCAGGAGGTCTGGGTCGGCAACGAGCTGCGCGCGACCTTTGAATGTATACTGGTGCTGCTAGAGCGGGACGGCGCTGGCCGATATCCCCTGCCCGACCGTTTAAAGCAGTATTTTGAGCAGACGGAAGACGCCCGTCCCGAAGGGTAACCGTTGCGGGCTAACCCGAGAAGAGGACCACATGATATGACCATCTCTACCCGCCCTATGAAAGCCGCGGATCGCAGCGCTTGGGAAGATCTCTTTGCCGGATATGCCGCCTTTTACAAGGTCGATCAGACCGCCAAAATGCGCGAGACCGTCTATGGCTGGCTGATGGACGCAGATCACGGTAGCAAGTGCATCGTGGCGCAGGATGAGAAAGGCACCATCGTTGGCTTCACCCACTATCGCTCGTTTGTCAGTCAGCTGCGCGCGATGACGAACTGTTTTCTGGACGACCTGTTTGTCAGCCCTCAGGCGCGTGGCACCGGTGCCGCCCAATCGCTGATCAAAGCGGTAGAGGCGGTGGCGCAGCAAAAAGGGTGGGGTACCGTGCGTTGGATCACGGCAGACGACAACTATCGTGGCCGCGGCGTGTATGACAAGCTGGCGACCCGCACGAGCTGGGTGACCTACGACATTAAGGTTAATGGGTAATATTCAGCGTCATACGTGCGGCTAGGGATGAGGGGCGCTGCCCCTCACATTCCCCGGAGTTTATTCGGCAAAATGAAGCTGCGATCCTCAGTCAGCGTGTTTTGCGATAAAGGCGACCAGTGCCGCGGTTGAGCCGTCTTTATCTGTGGCAGATGCCTCGCCATTGACGATCGGCTGGAGCGACGTTGCCAATTCCTTGCCCAGTTCCACCCCCCATTGATCGAAAGAGTTGATCCCCAGAATGCTGCCCTCGATGAAGACGCGGTGTTCGTAAAGCGCAATGATCTGGCCCAATGCGAAAGGGTCGAGCAGCGGATAGGTCAGCGTCGTTGACGGACGGTTCCCGGAAAACACGCGGTGGCGGGCTTGCCGGTCAAGCTCGGCCCCGGTCAGGCCTTTCGCAGCCATCAGCTCAGACGCTTCTTGCAGGGATCGCCCGCGCATCAAAGCTTCGGATTG
>Ga0207890_1000374_pt1 | contig 13787 bp, 12 predicted proteins | sample LinPmetageLP48_FD_184059 | JGI IMG/M metagenome (GOLD analysis project Ga0207890, IMG submission 184059) | Marine viral communities from the Pacific Ocean - LP-48 (SPAdes) | ecosystem: Environmental > Aquatic > Marine > Oceanic | place: Pacific Ocean | collected 2011-06-13 | reverse complement strand
ATCGGCGTTATGGCCGTGGGCATGTTGAACCCGATCGTTGCAGCAACCGCGAAAAAATACGGCCAGATGACGGACAGTATCCGCGCGGGCGGGACCTCTGTTTTGTCGGTCAGCGCCGAAGGGCTGTGGCTGCGGCAAGGCAGCGACGATGGGCAAACCGTGATCCGAGCTTGGCGATCAAACAAAGATGCCTCGGTGCTTTATGACGTAACTTTCCTGACCTACGCACCAGATGGTGGCCCGAAGCGCCGGATCGAAGCGGGCAGCGCAGCACTCGAGGACGGTATCTGGATATTGGCGGATGCAAAGTCATGGCCGCTGCAGGTGGGTGTGAACGCTGAAGGCGCGGCAGAGACGTTTGAGACGCTTACCCTGCCCTCGACCCTGACACTGGATCGCATCCGTGACAGCATTACCGACCCCGGCGCGGTGTCGATCTATGATCTGCCCGACTATATCGAACAGCTTGAACTCGCTGGATTCAGCCCGCGCCGCCACAAGGTCTGGCTACAGACCGAACTGGCGCGGCCGTTCTTCCTGGTGGCGATGGTTCTAGTTGCGAGCGCTTTCACCATGCGCCATACGAGGTTTGGTGGCACGGGCGTTGCCGTGTTGGCGTCTGTCTTGTTGGGGTTCGGGTTGTATTTTATTCGCAGCTTTGCACAAATTCTGGGAGAGAACGGGCAGATCCCGGTTCTTCTTGCCGCATGGGCTCCGCCCGTCGCGTCGATCCTCTTGGCGCTTGGTCTTCTTTTACACGCAGAGGATGGCTGACATGCGCCGTTTGCTCCTGACCCTTCTTGTGGCGCTTGGATTGCCTGCCGCTGCGCAAGACAGCGACCGTCCCGCTGTGTTGGTAGCCGATGACCTTTTTATCACCCGTGACCGCGAACTGGTCGCCCAAGGCAACGTAGAGGCGTTTCAGGGCACCACCCGTATTCGGGCGTCCGCCATCCGCTATAACGACCAAACCGGTGCGCTGGTGATTGAAGGGCCGATCGTGCTGAACGATGGGGACGGTACGGTCATTCTTGCTGATGCCGCCGAGCTGGATCAGGGGCTGCAAAACGGGTTGCTGCGCGGCGCGCGCATGGTGTTGAACCAGCAGGTGCAAATGGCCGCCGTGCAGATCGACCGTGTTGAAGGGCGCTATAGCCAACTGTATAAAACTGCCGTCACTTCGTGCAAAACCTGTAATGACGGCGAATTGCCCCTGTGGCAGATACGCGCCCGCCGCGTGGTGCATGACACCGTGGCACAACAATTGTATTTCGACGATGCGACCTTTCACATCCGGTCCGTTCCAGTCTTTTATCTACCGCGCCTGCGCCTGCCCGATCCCACACTAGACCGCGCGAACGGCTTTCTCGCGCCGTCAGTCCGTACGACGTCGCTTTTGGGTACGGGGCTGAAGCTGCCGTATTTCATCACGCTTGGGCAAAGCCGCGACCTGACGTTGACCCCGTATCTTTCGTCGTCGACCCGCACCCTCGAATTTCGCTATCGCCAAGCGTTCACCAATGGCGAGATCCAGTTTGACGGTGCCTACACGCGGGATGACCAGCAACCCGGCGACACCCGTGGCTACCTTTTTGGCGAAGGCCGCTTTGATCTGGAGCGGGACTATCAGCTCAGCTTTACCATAGAGGCCGTGAGCGACAGTTCGTATTTCACCGAATACGGTTATGCGGATGATGACCGTCTGCGCAGCGATCTGACGCTGTCCCGCGCACGGCGCGACAGTTTTGTGCGCACCAGCCTTTACAACTTCGAAACCCTGCGCCCCGGCGAACTGAACAGCACGCTGCCGACCGTCGTGATCGACGGCGAATTCGAACGGCGCTTTTTCCCTAAGGCGTGGGGTGGCGAGCTGCGGTTCGGGCTTGAGGCGCATAGTCATTGGCGCTCTTCGGACGAGGATACCGACGTGAATGGCGATGGAGTGGTGGATGGTCGCGATGTATCGAGGATCAACGGATCGCTCAAATATCTGCGTCGCTTCACCCACCGGTCCGGTTTTGTCACGGATGCGCAGGTTGGTACGACGTTCAATTTCTTCGACATCACCCAAGACGATACCTTTGCGCAGAACCACAGCGATATCGCGCCTTTCGCAGCGGTCGGACTAAGCTACCCGATGGCACGCCGCGAGGCAGGCGGTGCCTCGCAGGTGCTGACGCCTGTGGTGCAACTGGGATGGACCGATGGCGGCAGGCTCGACATTCCGAACGAAGAAAGCACGCGCGTCGAGTTCGATCAGGGCAATATCCTGTCATTGTCGCGCTTTCCGCGCCCCGACCGGCGTGAACGGGGCACCACCGCAGCGGTGGCCGTCAACTGGTCGCGCTTTGACCCCAATGGCTGGGATACCTATGTGGCTGTTGGTCAGGTGTTTCGCAGCGTAATCGATCCTGAATTTACCGATACGTCCGGTTTGTCTGGGGCGCGCTCTGATGTTTTGCTGGCGGGGCAAATCAGGAACAATGCAGGGCTTTCGCTGACCGCGCGCACGCTGGTGGATGCCGACTTCGACATCTCAAAGGCAGAGCTGCGCGGGGGCTGGAATTTTGGCAAAACCACCGTCGCAGGGACTTATGTCTGGCTTGAAGCTGACCCAGCTGAAGCCCGGACCGAGGCAATTTCAGAAGTGTCGCTGGACGGCAGTTATGACATCAACCAGCAATGGTCCGCCAGCGCCGACGTTCGCTATGACGTGCAGAACAGTACCGCAGCGACGGCAGGACTTGGCCTGACCTACAATAATGAATGCGTGAGCGTCGACCTTTCGGTGCGCCGCCGCTATACCTCCTCAACAAGTGTTGAGCCCTCTACCGATATCGGGTTTAACGTCGGCCTGCGGGGCTTCTCGGCCTCCAACGGAACAGAAAGATATGAGCGATCATGTGGGAAATAAGTAAGATGAACCTGAACCGTCTGACACGAAGCATCGCCGTCCTTGGGCTTGGTCTGGTGACCAGCGCCCCCGTTTCGGCGCAGAACCTCTTTGCGCCCGTGGCCAAGGTGAATGAATCCATTGTGACTGAATTCGAGGTGCAGCAACGCCGGCGCTTTCTTGAAGTTTTGAACGCCCCTGGTGCGACCCGCGATGGGGCGCTGAATTCGCTTATCGACGAACGCCTGCGCAACGAAGCGGTGGCTGAGGCGGGGATCGAACTGACCCCGCAGGGCATCGCGGACAGCCTGTCCGAATTTGCGTCGCGCGCGGATCTGAGCACCGAAGAATTTACCCAAGCGCTAGGTCAATCCGGTATCTCGCCTGAAACATTTCGCGATTTCGTCGTGAATTCCATCGGGTGGCGCGAACTGGTGCGTGCCCGCTATGCCAGCCGGGTGCAAATCACTGATGCGGAAATCGACCGCGCTTTGGGCGAAAGCAATGGCAGCGGCGTGCGCGTTCTTGTGTCCGAGATTATCATACCCGCCCCACCGCAACAGGCGGCACGGGTAAATACACTGGCCGAACAGATTTCCCAGTCCAAATCTGCGGCTGAATTTTCGAACTACGCCAGCCGCTATTCCGCGACCGCTTCGCGGGGTCGTGGCGGACATCTACCGTGGCAGAACCTGACTGACCTGCCCCCGAGCCTGCAACCGCTGATCCTCAGCCTTGCGCCGGGCGAAGTCACCGATCCTTTGCCAATCCCGAACGCCGTGGCGCTGTTTCAGCTGCGCGACATCGAGGAAACGAACGTCACTGCACCGACCTATTCGGCGATCGAATATGCGACCTACTACATCCCCGGCGGACGGACCGAGGCAGCACTGGCACAGGCCGCAAGCATCCGTGGCCGGATCGACCGATGCGATGATCTATACGGTATTGCCAAAGGCCAGCCCGCCGAAGTGCTGGAACGTGTCACCCAAGCCCCCGCAGAAATCCCGCAAGACGTGGCGATTGAACTGTCAAAGCTGGACCCCGGCGAAGTTTCAACGACACTGACCCGTGCCAATGGTCAAACGCTGATGCTGCTGATGATGTGTGGCCGTACCGCTGCTGCCAATGCATCTGCCTCGCGCGAGGATGTGACAAACGCGCTGCGTCAGGAACGGCTGACCGGCTATGCGGAACAGCTGCTCGAACAACTGCGGGCCGACGCGCGCATCGTTCGCAAATGACCCAAGCCAAAACGGGCTTGGCCGACAAGCCGGTTGTGATCTCTTGCGGCGAACCCTCTGGCATCGGGCCAGAGGTCGCCGCACGGGCTTGGGCGATGCTGTCAGGCGAAGTGCCGCTTGCCTGGATTGGTGATCCGCGCCACCTGCCCCGTGATATCCCCCATTGCATCATCGATAGCCCGTCTGACGCGCGAGAGGCAGGCGACACCGCCCTACCCGTGCTGCGCCACGACTTTGCCGGTGACGCGGTCGCAGGACACCCGGACCCCGCCAATGCGCAGGGCGTGATCGATGTGATCGCACGCGGCGTTGATCTGGTGCGCAGCGGTGCGGCCTGTGCCTTGACCACGGCCCCGATCCACAAGAAAGCGCTGAAAGACGGTGCGGCTTTCGCCTATCCGGGCCATACGGAATACCTTGCTGCGCTGGCCGGTGGCGTGGACGTCGTGATGATGCTGGCCTCGGATCAGCTGCGGGTCGTGCCGGCAACAATCCACATTGCATTGGATCAGGTCCCAAATGTCCTGACACCTGCCCATCTGCGCCGCGTGATAGAGATTACATCGGCGGGGCTGATGTCCCAATTCGGGATCAAAACTCCCAAAATCGCCATCGCGGGATTGAACCCCCACGCTGGCGAAGGTGGCACGATGGGCCGTCAGGAAGCCGACTGGATGAACACGCTCGTTACGCAGATGCAGGGCGAAGGCTTTGACCTCAGCGGACCGCACCCTGCTGATACGATGTTCCATGCTGCCGCGCGGGCACGATATGACGCGGCGATTGCCATGTACCACGATCAAGCGCTGATCCCGATCAAGACGCTGGATTTCGACCGCGGCGTCAACGTGACGCTCGGCCTGCCGTTCATTCGAACCTCGCCTGATCATGGCACTGCGTTTGACATCGCGGGTCAGGGTATTGCCAATCCTACCAGCATGGTTGAAGCGCTGCGTATGGCCTACCGTATGGCGCAATCGTGAGCGTCCGCCCCCCGTCTTTCCCCGTTTCACAGGCCCCCAGATGAGCACAATCGACAACCTTCCGCCCCTGCGCGATGTGATTAACACCCATGACCTCAAGGCACGCAAATCCTTGGGGCAGAACTTTTTGCTCGACCTCAATCTGACGGCCAAGATCGCGCGGCAAGCGGGCGATATGACTGAATGTGATGTGCTTGAAATCGGGCCAGGTCCCGGTGGGTTGACGCGTGGGTTGCTGTCCGAAGGCGCGCGCCGCGTTCTTGCGATCGAAAAGGACAAACGCTGCTTGCCTGCGCTCGCTGAAATTTCGGACGCTTATCCTGATCGGTTGATGGTCATCGAAGGCGACGCGCTCGAGATTGACCCGTTGGCGCATCTGACGCCACCGATCCGCATTGCTGCGAACCTGCCGTATAACGTGGGCACCGAACTGTTGGTCCGTTGGTTGACCCCGCAGGAATGGCCGCCGTTCTGGCAAAGCCTTACTCTTATGTTCCAGCGCGAGGTGGCTGAACGTATCGTGGCCAAACCCGGCTCCAAGGCCTATGGCCGTCTGGCTCTGCTGGCACAGTGGCGGGCCGATGCAAGGATTGTGCTGAACCTGCCGCCCGAGGCCTTCACCCCTCCGCCCAAAGTATCCTCTGCGGTGGTGCATCTCACGGCCCTGCCTGAACCGCGGTTTCCCGCCGATCCTGCCGTGTTGAACCGGATCGTAGCCGCGGCGTTTAACCAGCGGCGCAAGATGCTACGTTCGGCGCTAAAGGGTGCCGCACCGGATATCGAGGACCGTTTACTGGCCGCGGGTCTAAAGCCGACCGAACGGGCGGAACAGGTGCCACTGGAAGGGTTCTGTGCGCTGGCCCGCGAGATCGCCAAGACCTGACCGCTGCAGCCCGACCAATAGCTTCAAAACGCAAAAGGCCCCGCAATCGCGGGGCCTTTTCTACATTGTCAAAGCGCTTATTCTGCCGCTTCGGGCTGGTCGCCGTTGTTGTCCTTGGCGGACTCGTCAGCCTCTGCCTTCGGGGCAGGCTTGCGACGCGGCGCACGGCGTGGCTTGGGCTTGTTTTCGGGTGTCTCGACAAGGTTGTCTTCGGGTGCATCGCCATCTTGCTGGCCGTCGCTGTCCGACTTGGGCGCGTTGTCGTTCGGGTGACTACGGGGGCGGCGGCGCTTGGGCGCATCTGCGTTACCGTTGTTGCCCTGCTGTTGGCTGTCTGGCTTATCGCCTGTGTCGGCATCTGCAGCAGGCTGGTCAGCGTTATTCTGCCCGCCTTGCGCCGCTTCGCGTTCCTGACGTTCTACCCGCTCGCGGTCACGCTCTGCCTGACGTTCACGGTTTTCACGTTCTTGCTGATCACGGCGCTGGTCGATCTCGCGCTGTGCCTCGGACAACATCCGCAGGTAGTGTTCGGCATGCTGCTGAAAGTTCTCTGCCGCCACGCGGTCATTGCTGAGATGGGCATCACGCGCCAGCTGGTTGTATTTCTCGATAATCTGCTGCGGCGTGCCGCGTACCTTGCCTTCGGGGCCGGAACTGTCGAAAACGCGGTTAACGACGTTGCCACCCTGCGGCTGACGGTTGCGAGTATTCTTGGACCGGGACCGTGATCTGGAAGATTTCATGTAATCAGTTCAGCCTTGTTATGCTGGGCTTCGGAATAAGCTGCCGGACGCAGATGCGTCCCTGAAAGGCTAGCTTTACGCTCTGTTGGGCTTAACGCCGCGCGGGACCGCCAAAAAAGCATCCACCGCTGCAACACCCTTGAATAAGCACGGCTATGGTCTTGGAGCAAGCAGAAATTACCGAAAAACATAGCCAAACGCCAAGTTTTAGCAGCTTTATGCTGGTGTATCGGCCCAAACGACCCGGTCACGTCCGCCCAGATCAGGCAAGATCCGCACCCGGCCCCATCCGGCGGCTTCAAAAATTGCCTTAACGTCAGGGCCTTGCTGCCAGCCGAACTCTGCCAGAACACGACCCGTCGGGGTCAAAAAGCCCTGCGCCTGCGCGGCAATAATTCGGTACACGCTCAGCCCGTCCTGTCCGTCGGTCAGCGCCATCTCGGGCTCGTGCAGCCGCACTTCAGGAGAGACATCGTTCATCTCGCTTTTCGCCAGATAGGGAGGATTCGACACGATCAGATCAAACCGCCCTTCGGCCGCGCTAAACCAATTGGACTGCCGGATTTCGGCTCGCGCCTGAACGCCATGCAGCACCGCATTGGCGCTGGCTTGCAAGCAGGCAGCTTCGGACAGATCAAGCCCCACGCCGCACGCTTCAGGTTGTTCAGCCAGCAACGTCACAAGGATGCAGCCCGACCCCGTTCCAAGATCTAGCACCCGCTCAAAGGGCTCGGACAGCGCCAGTTCTATCAGGGATTCGGTTTCGGGGCGCGGGTCCAGCACATCCCGGCTGACCTTGAAGTCACGCCCGTAGAACGCCCGCTGCCCGACCAGATGCGACACCGGCACACGCACCGCCCGCAAGGAAACCAGTTTTTCGAACCGCTCTGCAATATCGGGGGCGATCTCTTCGGGCGCGATCAGGGTGACGCGCGCCGCATCGACAGAAGCCGCGTGTGCCAACAGGATGCGCGCATCCCGCGCCGGATCGGGCACGCCCGCAGCCCGCAAACGCGCTGTGGCGGCCACCATCGCTTGCGCTGCAGTGGGCGCGCTCACTGACCCATCTCGGCCAGCAGCTGCGCTTGCGCGTCAGCTGTCAGCGCCGAAATGATCTCGTCCAGATCGCCTTGCATCACGGCCTCTAGGCGGTAGAGCGTCAGGTTGATACGGTGATCGGTCATGCGTCCTTGGGGGAAGTTATAGGTCCTGATCCGTTCCGAGCGATCCCCCGAGCCCACTTGCGCGGCACGGTTGGCCGAACGCTCACCATCGACCCGCTGGCGTTCCATGTCATATAGTCGCGCCTTGAGCACCTGCATCGCGATCTCGCGGTTCCGGTGCTGTGATTTCTCGGAGGACGTGACAACCAGCCCTGTCGGCAAGTGGGTAATCCGAACGGCAGAATCGGTCGTGTTGACGTGCTGCCCGCCCGCGCCAGAGCTGCGCATTGTATCGATCCGCAAGTCATTGGCACCAATGTGGATATCGACGTCTTCGGCCTCTGGCAGCACAGCGACGGTCGCAGCAGAGGTATGAATGCGCCCGCCACTCTCGGTCGATGGCACCCGCTGCACCCGATGCACGCCGGATTCGTACTTGAGCCGCGCAAAGACGTTTTCGCCCTTGATATGGGCCACGACCTCTTTCACACCACCAAGTTCGGTAAACTGCTGTTCGATCAGTTCGACTTTCCAGCCCTGCGCTTCGGCATACCGTTGGTACATGCGCAGCAAGTCAGCTGCGAATAACGCCGCCTCGTCGCCACCTGTCCCGGGGCGAATTTCAAGCATCGCGGGCTTTTTGTCAGCTTCGTCGCGCGGCAGCAGGGCCACTTGCAAATCAGCCTCCGCCTGCGGCAAGGCGGCTTTCAGGCGCGGCAGCTCTTCCTCGGCCAGCTCCGCCATCTCGGGGTCTTTCAGCATGGCGCGTGCGTCGTCCATGTCTTGCAGCAACTGGCGATAGGCGTCGATCTGTTCCACCACAGGCCGCAGATCGGCGTATTCCTTGGCCAGCTTGGCAAAATCCGCCCCGTCAGAGCCAGCAGACATCGACGCCTCCAGAAACTGGAAACGTTGGGTGATTTGGGCGAGGCGGTCCATGGGGATCATACTGCTGGATGTCGCCGATAGAGTGGCTATGGTCAAGAGGCAGCCTGTGCTATGATTTACCTATGAAACGCATTTCACTGGTCTTTAGCCTGATCTGCCTTGCCCCGCCCCTTGCGGCGGAACCCTCATCCCCGGCCCGCAAACCGGTTGAATGCTATTGCACGGACCGCGAGGGGCAACGGGGCGAACTGGGGCAAACCATCTGCCTTGATGTGAACGGCCGCCGGTTTGCCGCGGAGTGCCAGATGTCGCTGAATGTGCCGATGTGGCGCGACATTGGCACATCCTGTCCGGGTCTTGCGCTGCGATCAGACCCCGATCTGGGCCAGAACCTTTCGCAGCCGCTTGCGGTTCACACCCAGATCTGAGCGGCCAAACCGCAAGCGCCCAGACACGATGGCTCGGGAATGGCCCGTACCCTCGACCTGCGTGACAGCCGCGCTGGTGTAATCGGGAAAGCCCCAAAAACCCGACCGCGTGACATACAGCACCTGATCAATGCCAGCCTCCAAACGCTCTGTGCGGGGGAGCTCTAGCATGGCGGTGTCAAAGTTTTGTAGGAACGCAGAGCCGTCATTGTCCAGATGCCGCACTGCCATAAAACCACCCTCTGACGGATAGTCGCCGGGGGCCTTGTCGACCGCGCCAAGTTCCCAGCGAGAGGCCGGCGCAGGAGCCAGACGTATATAGGCCTGTAGCCCCACGAAAATCGCCAAAACGACCCAGAAAAACATCATCATAATCTTCACCTTCATTTTGCCGATTAAACTCCCCGCGGAGCGTCCCGCCAACGCAGAACGCTCTGCCAGTCGCTATTTTCCGGCCTTGGCTTGCCGCATGTTCCATCCCAACAGACATAAGATTTCAGTCGCCACATGGGCACCAGCAATCGCTGTCGCGCCGGTTGTGTCGAACGGCGGAGATACCTCGACAATATCACCGCCCACAATGTTGATGCCGGCCAGATCCCGCATTATGATCGCCGCCTGCGCGGTCGTGAGCCCGCCCCAAACCGGTGTGCCTGTGCCCGGTGCAAAAGCCGGATCAAGCGCATCAATATCGAATGTAAGATAACAAGGACGGTCGCCAAGTACTTGTTTTATCTTAGCAACTGCGGCCTGTGGCCCTTTTTCATGCACCTCGCGCGCGTCGATCGTAGTGACCCCCAGCGTGTCCGGATTGGTCGTCCTGATACCTACCTGAACCGAGGTTTTGGGATCAACAATACCCGATTTCACGGCTTTGTAGAACATCGTGCCGTGGTCGATCCGGTCCATATCGTCATCGGGCCACGTATCTGAATGCGCATCGAACTGTAACAGACTGATAGGGCCGTATTTTTCGGCATAGGCCTTGAGGATCGGAAAGCTGATGTAGTGATCCCCGCCAAGGGTGACACTTGCCGCACCTGCGTCTAGTATCCCTTTGATATGGCTGGTTAACGCCCCGGGGAACTGGCTGGTATGGCCATAGTCGAATGCCAGGTCACCGTAATCTGCGATTGCAAACTCGCTCAGCACGTCGAAATCCCAACCATAAGGCGGGTCATAGGGCTGCAAAGACGACGCCTCGCGGATCGCGCGCGGGCCCAAGCGCGTGCCGGGTCGGTTGGTCACGGCCTGATCGAACGGCACGCCGGTCACAGCAATGTCCACGCCGCGCAGGTCTTTGGTATAGCGCCGCCGTAAAAAAGACGTCGCGCCGCCAAAGGCATTCTCGAAGCTGGGGCCTTTGAGTTCGTCACGCGTAAATGCTTGATCCACTTGGTTCTTTGCGTCTTCCAAACCCATGTTACTTGGCTCCTAGTGGTTGGGCCCGCTCGACGATGCGGGCAAAGAAGGATGCACCCACGGGCGCAATTTCATCATCGAAATTATAGGCCGCATGATGCAGCCCTGCCGTATCGCCCTGTCCGATGAACAGATAGGCACCGGGGCGTTTTTCAAGCATGTAGCTGAAATCTTCTGCCCCCATCTCGCGGCCATTGTCTGCGATGACGTGATCCTCACCCGCAATTTCGGACGCGACCGCAGCGGCAAATCCCGCCTCTTCGGGGGTGTTCACCGTCGCGGGATAGCCCTTTTCATATTCAAGTGTTGCGCTGACATCATAGCTGGCGGCTTGGCCGGCGACAATTTGCTCCATCCGGCGGATCACCATGGCCTGCACGTCTTTGTCAAAGCTGCGCACCGTGCCGTTGATATAGGCAGTTTCGGGGATCACGTTATCTGTGGTGCCCGTGTGGATCTGCGTGACCGAGACGACAAGGTCATCCTGCGCATAGTGGTTGCGGCTGACGATGGTTTGCAACGCCGTTGCAATGCCACAGGCGGCAACGACCGGATCGCGGGTCAGATGCGGTGTGGCACCATGTCCGCCCATGCCTGTGATGTGGATGTGAAATTCATCGACCGCCGCCATCATCGCGCCGGGGGACGTATAAAAGCCGCCCTTGTCAAATCCAGGCGCATTGTGAAGCGCATAGACCTGACCGATGTTGAACCGGTCCAGAATGCCTTCCTCGACCATCACCTCGGCCCCGCCGCCGGTTTCTTCGGCGGGTTGAAAAATCAGCGCCACGCGGCCCGCGAAATTGCGCGTTTCCGCCAGATATTTCGCCGCGCCTAGCAGCATCGTTGTATGCCCGTCGTGCCCGCAGGCGTGCATATTGCCTGCGTGGGTGCTGGCATAGTCCAGCCCGGTTTCCTCGGGGATCGGCAGCGCGTCCATATCGGCACGCAATCCGATGGTCGGCCCGTCAGCTTGCCCATTGATGATGGCGACGATGCCAGTTGTCGCAAACCCCTCGTGCAGCTCGTCTACACCAAATTCACGCAGGCGGTCGGCCACGAAAGCCGCTGTTTTAAAGCAGTCATTCCCCAGCTCGGGGATCGTGTGCAGATATCTGCGCCACTCTGTCATCTGGGGGGCATAATCCGCGATACGGTTGACGACGGGCATTACTGGACTCCTGTGGGGATCTTGGTCAGGTTGCATCTGACATCAGACACATGGGGGCTGCAATGGCCGAGACAAGAAATGATGCGTTGATCCACGATCAGGACGCCGGGATCGAACGCTTGCTGGAAATCATGCGCCGCCTACGTGATCCCCAAACCGGATGCCCGTGGGATATCGAACAGGATTTTGACAGCATCGCCCCCTATACCATTGAAGAAGCATATGAAGTTGCCGATGCTATTGAACGGCGCGACTGGCCCGAGCTTGAGGGAGAGTTGGGCGATCTGCTGCTCCAGACCGTCTATCACACGGCCATGGGCGAAGAAGACGGGCGTTTCAGCTTTCAGTCGGTGGTGCGCAATATCTCGGACAAGATGGTCGCGCGACACCCGCATGTTTTCGGCGATGAAAGCCGCGATAAATCAGCCGAACAACAGACCGCCGACTGGGAGAAGATCAAAGCGGCAGAACGTGCTGGCAAGGCCCAAGGGGGGACGCTTGATGGCGTGGCCGTGGGGCTTCCGGCGTTGCTGCGCGCCTACAAGCTGCAAAAACGTGCGGCCCGCGTGGGGTTTGACTGGCCGCAGGTCGAAGATGTGATCGCCAAGATCACCGAAGAAGCGACCGAACTGGTCGAGGCGCGCGATACCCTGACCCAAGCCGAGGTGACCGAGGAATACGGTGATCTGATGTTCGTCATGGCCAATCTGGGGCGTCATCTGGGGGTAGAGCCCGAAGCTGCCCTGCGCGCTGCCAACGCCAAATTCATTCGTCGCTTCAACGGTGTAGAGGCACGGTTGGCCGCACAGGGAAAAACGCCGTCTGACAGTGATCTGGCTGAAATGGATGCGCTGTGGGATGATGTGAAACGGGCGGAACGCAGCTAGGTCCGCCCGTGCCTGCTGGACAAGTCGCGGCACTTGCGGCAAGGCTCTGGCACAACCAAGACAGGAGAGCCCATGACACCGCGCAAGATAATTATCGATACGGACCCCGGTCAGGATGATGCCGTCGCGATCCTTGTTGCTCTGGCAAGCCCGGAAGAGATCGATATTCTGGGCATCACCTGTGTCGCGGGGAACGTGCCTCTGGACCTCACCTCCCGAAATGCGCGGATTGTTTGTGAATTGGCCGGCAAGCGCGCCGTAAAGATATTTGCTGGCTGCGACCGTCCCTTGGGTCGTGATCTGGTCACGGCAGAGCATGTGCACGGCAAAACCGGATTGGACGGCCCCGACCTGCCGGAGCCTACGATGTCGTTGGCCGAGGGGCACGCGGTTGATTTCATCATCGATACCCTGCGCGAGAACGCACCGGGTACGGTCACGCTCTGCCCCCTAGGGCCGCTGACCAATATCGCGACCGCGCTGCAGAAAGCTCCCGATATCGCCGACCGCATTGCCAAGATCGTGCTGATGGGCGGCGGCTATTTCGAAGGCGGAAACATCACGCCTACGGCTGAATTCAACATTTACGTCGACCCGCAAGCTGCTGACATTGTGTTTAAATCAGGCGCGCCTATTATTGTGATGCCGCTTGATGTGACCCATAAAGCGCTGGTGACCAAGGCCCGCAACGATGCCTTCCGCGCGATTGGCTCCCCTGTGGGCATCGCCGTTGCCGAAATGACCGACTTTTTCGAACGTTTCGATAAAGAGAAATACGGCTCTGACGGGGCTCCGCTGCACGACCCTTGCGTAACCGCTTATCTGATCAATCCCGATCTGTTCAGTGGCCGCCACATCAACGTCGAGATCGAGACACACTCAGAGCTGACCATGGGCATGACCGTGGCCGATTGGTGGGGGGTGACAGACCGCGCCCCCAATGCGACTTTTATGAATGATCTGGATGCCGACGGTTTCTTTGCGCTGCTAACAGAACGGTTGGCTCGTCTATGAGCGCGTCATTCACCCTCGCCAAGCCCGAACATCTGGACCGGCTGGTCGCCCTTGTGGCCAGCTTTCAT
>Ga0207890_1000372_pt1 | contig 13858 bp, 9 predicted proteins | sample LinPmetageLP48_FD_184059 | JGI IMG/M metagenome (GOLD analysis project Ga0207890, IMG submission 184059) | Marine viral communities from the Pacific Ocean - LP-48 (SPAdes) | ecosystem: Environmental > Aquatic > Marine > Oceanic | place: Pacific Ocean | collected 2011-06-13 | reverse complement strand
GAAAAACGGATTGGCCCCCAGTGTCAACCGCCCCTGAGTCGAACCGACCGGCAAGCTTGCGGTTACGCTGCCTTCCAGCTTAGCATTGGCACCCGGTATCGGGGTGTCCAATCCCTTCAACGCCGTACGATAAACATTGGGCCGGAAAACGTCCTCGGCGCGCAACTGATCCTGCGGATTATAGACCAAATGGTCCCAGCGCAGCATTTGCGAATAGAGCCATGCCGCCTGGCTTTTCCAGGGGAAATTCGCCGCCTCCCGGTACTGGAACATGAAATCGGGCACATCCAGTGGCTGCGCACCCGCGGTCAGCATGATCCGGTCCGATATCGCCCGGTTTATCAGCTTCGCCGAGCCATCAAGATATTCCTTGCGAGCAAGTATCTCGGCATTGGCATCCCAATTTGCCGGATCGACAAAATGCTTGGCGGTAAAATATAGCGCCCGAACCAGACGTTCAACCTTGTCCCGGTCATCGTCCAGTTTCTCGGCCGGCATGGCCAGAACTTTTTCGACGCCGCGCCGCCAGATTTGCGCCGTGACCAGAACGATGCGGCCGACACCGCGTTCGACGGCGACGCTATTCCATGGCTCCCCGACACATATTCCATCTACCTCGGCATTGGCCAGCGCATCGGCAGCGAACGGCGGCGCAATAGTCACAATGTCAACGTCGGTATCAGGCGCGATACCGCATTGGGCAAGCCAGTAGCGCAGCTTGTAATTGTGACCGGAATAGCGGTGCACGACACCAAATCGCATGCGTTTTCCTGCCGCAGCGCGTTCCGCTACTTCGGTCTTCAGCCTTTCACCGACGGAAACCGGATCACCGAGCATGCCGGCTGGCGCTACCTTGTCCGCCAGTGCGTGAGACATGGTAATCGCGTTACCGTTCAGCCCCAGGACAAACGGAACCGCCAGCGCCTTGGCGGGTCGGCCCCGTCCCAGCGTGGTCGCGATCGCAAGCGGCGCAAGCAAATGAGCGGCGTCGGTATGGCCATAGAGCAGCCGGTCCAGTACCGATGCCCAGCTGACGTCCCGGATGAAGTTCAGATGAAGCCCCTGCTCTTCGGCAAAACCATGCTCCTGGGCCAGAATTGGCAATGCCGCATCCACCAGCGGCAGAAACCCGATGTTCATTTGGTCGATGCTCACAGGCCGCCCCCCAATAATTGTTCGGCTATGACGATCGCTTCGGCCACCTCCGCTATTCGTTTGTTGCTGTTCATCGCATGATCGCGCAGCAGTTTATGGGCCTCCGGTTCGCTGATCTGCCGCTTCGCGATCAGTATTTTCTTGGCCTTGTCGACACTCGTTCGCTCGGACAGCGCATCGCGTGCTTCTTTCAATTCGGTTTGCAACCGTGAAAATGCCTGAAATCGCCTGACTGCCAAATCAAGGATCGGTTTCATCCGGCGTTGAGACAGACCATCAACGATATAGGCCGAAACCCCGGCATCAATCGCCGCCGCAATCGTGTCATCATCTGATTGTTCGACAAACATCGCGATTGGTCTCGAAACCGCGCGGCTGACAGCAAAATATTCCTCGAGCATGTCGCGCGAAGGATTGCCGAGGTCGATCAGGATGACATCTGGGTCTATGGTTTCAATCGCCCGCGCCATCCCCGACCGCTCGGAAATCACAAAAACATCGCGCTCACCCACTTCGGCAAGCCCGTCTTCAATTATAGCCGCGCGAACGGGGTTTTCATCGATTACAGCAATACGCAATTGCGACTCCGATTGCGGAAGTGACTTTAGCCAGTCTAACGCCTTTTTGTTCGCAGGTGCAACATGAACGATCAAGCTATCATTGAGATACCAATCGGAGCGGCTGTTATTTCTCGCTAATGCTAAAAAACCGGACGCACCGCAATCCAGCCAATTGTTGCCATTTGAACTCGATTAAATTGTGAGCTTGGAACGGCTGCTTTCACGCACAATCTTCTACTGCGGTCATGACCGGAACTGTGCGCGAAGCGGAAAGGGGGTTTTCGCGAGTAAGATCGCTCATTCTCATCGAGCGCAACTTCCCAAAACACCAAAACACTGAACCACTAACCGGCTGATACCGGTAGGTTCAAGAGGGAGAGCTGAAGCCAGCTCTATTTGGCTTGGTATGCTTTTCGAGATATTTGAGGATCACGTCATCGGTGATATTGCATGAGTTGGTCGAGAAATAGCGTCGAGGCCAGAAGCGCTGAACCCGGTAGCGTTTGCGGAAATGCTAGAACTCCTGCTGTATTTTAAGCGACGAGCGGCCCTTTGCTCGGCGCACGAAGTCGCTGACCGCGATGTGGGCCGGGATATCGACAAACATATGCACATGACCGCGTGACAGAGCGCCATGGTTGATCTTCACGCCCAGTTCGCTGCAACCTTGCCAGATGATCTCTCGCACCCGCAGGCCTATTGCCTTCCTTTACAAGTAGGATGCAACCAGTTCTAACTGACTATAAAATAGTGACCAACGCCAAGCCACTAGCTTCATTTGGCAAATCGCGGAACGAACAAAAGCCCCGACCTTTCGACCGGGGCTTTTAGTTAAGCTGTTGTAATTAATGCCTTAAGTTGGTTGCAGGAGTAAGATTTGAACCTACGACCGCAGACGGTTTGGAACAGCGATATCATTTTTGCATCTTGCAGCGCCGTCGTGGAAGGGTCGGAATTTAGGACTGGAAGCAACAGGCAAATACTTTTAGCGTCAGGAAATCAGCCAATTCATCGACAATAAACCAATAGATGGTAGAGGCAATCATGGTTGGACCAGCTAAAAATGTGCCTTCGGATGCTGAGGAACAGCAATTGCGGTTAATTGAACGGCGGTTAGCGCGAAGCGAGGCTGCCCGCTTAGAGGCCGAGCAGCTGCTCGAAACGAAAAGTCGTTCGTTAACGCAGGCTCAAGATCTTTTGCGGCAAAAAGAAGTCGAGTTGCTCGAGCATGTCAATCGGCAGACACTGTCTCATGTCAGCGCCCAGAATTTGGCAAATGTTGCCACATTTTATGGTGACGAGGACCAACAGTTTATCGGCTCGGACAATTTTGCCAAAGTGCTCGGTTCAAAAACTCCAATCACCAGTTTCGAACAATTTGCCACCATGGTGCACCCGCATGACCAGGAAGATGCAATGGCGATACTCATCGCGGCATCTGAAGGCCGATTGGTTGATAAAAATATCGAAGGCGATTTTCGCTTTTGCGATGACTATGGTAAAACGCGGTGGCTGAGATGGTCGGTTACGCAGAAGAGATCGTCGGACGGAGTGCGATTTTTTGGCTATGGCGCGGTTCGCGATATCACCAGGGACCGGCAGGCCGAGCGGAAAGAGCAGATTCTGCGGAAACTGAGCGAGCGCAGGGCGCGGCAATTGCAAAATTTGTCCAATGATCTGAAATCCGCGCGGGAAGAAGAAAAACTTAAAAGTGAGCAACTGGCTCAACGCCTTGTCGAAATGGAAATGATGGGCGTTGCCCTGGAAGAGGCGCGCGCAACGGCCGTCTCGGCTAACCGATCAAAATCCCGATTTCTGGCAATGATGAGCCACGACATCCGGACACCGATGAATGCCGTGTTAGCGACATTGGAATTGCTGAGCATTACGGATTTGACTCAGGAACAGCTCAATCAGGTTGAACTGGCCCGGCATAGCGGCGACCAGCTATTGTTTCTGCTGGCAGATATTATCGAATATGGGCGAGCCGATGGCTGGCATCTGAATTTGCAGATGCGGGAACTGAATTTGCCGGAACTCGTCCAGAAGGCGGCCGATACCTGGCAACCGCTCGCGCGGAAAAAGAAGCTGGAGATCACCACCAGCCTGAAGCCGGACTGCCCGGACCATATTGTTACCGATCCCGCGCGAACCCGGCAAATGATCGACAATTTTATCAGCAACGCGATCAAATATACCAGCGATGGCCGGATCGAATTGATTGCCGACATTTTGACAGAAGACGACGGTCTGTTTTTGAAATTTTCGGTATCGGATAACGGAGTTGGCATCCCCTTGCATCTGCAAGAAACCCTGTTCGAAGAGTTGGACAGGGGCGATGCCGAAAATACCGAGATTGAGGGAACTGGTCTGGGCCTGTCGATTTGCAAACGTATCATCAACGCCATGGACGGAAACATCGGTGTGGACAGCGATATCGGTAAAGGCAGCATATTCTGGTTTGTCATCCCGATCAGCCTCGGGGATGGTTCCGAACTGGCTGCGGCAAAGTCACAAACCCTCGTCTCAAGGAGATTTCAGATCAATGGCCGAGCGCCAAAATTGCTGGTTGCGGAGGATATCGAAGCGAACCAGATTGTCATTACCGCGATGCTTGAAAACATGGGCTGCGAGACCGTGGTCGTGGATGATGGTTCACAGGTGTTGGACGCGCTATCCGACGGCGGTTTTGATGGTATCCTGATGGATGTTTGGATGCCGATGAACGGTATGGACGCCACTCGGCATATCAGAGCGAGCGAGCAATATGCCAAGATTCCGATCTTTGGGGTCACGGCCTTTGCTGGTGATACCGAACGAACCGCGATCCTGGCCTCCGGAATGGATGGTGTGATTTCGAAGCCGATCAACCTTTCCGGGCTCCATTACGTGGTTGGCCAGATTTGCGGACTGGAGGAACAGCACACGGGTGTTGAATCAGAAAATCAGAAGCGCGTTCCGGAATTTGGTGAAGTCGAATTTCTCAACCGTGCCAAGTTTGAAGAACAAATATATGCGGTTCCCGGGAAGCGTCGCACGGCTCTGGTCGAAGCGGTCAGCAACGACATTGTGAAATGGTGTGAACGGTTTGCTCAAGCCTGGATGGTCAAGGATGAACGGGGGGTCAATGCAGCCCATCATGCGTTGCGAGGCATTTGCAGCGGTTTTGGCGCCTATGCGCTGCTTGAGAAAATAGATGTCATCAGGCAGAATGGCAAATTGGGCTCGCAGGCAGAACTTTTGCCAGTCCAGGACATGCTTGATTACACAATAGCAGCTCTTCGCCGACCGCAGCAATGGACGGACCAGCGAAGAGATTGACACTTTGCCACAGCGGCTAATAGGCGCCTTTGCCAGTGATGACGGCTGGCACAGTTCGGGTGATGAGTATCAGATCACGCAGCAGTGATTTTTTCGACAGATATTCCAAATCCATATCGACTTGTTGATCGAAAGGAATATCGGCGCGGCCGGAAACTTGCCAGGTGCAGGTCAGGCCCGGCTTTCCGATCAGGCGACCTCTCTCCTTATCCTTATATGCCAGCACTTCATTAGGGAGCGCTGGCCGCGGTCCGACGACGGACATCTGACCTGACAAGATGTTCAGGATTTGCGGCAATTCATCTATGGATGTGCGACGAATGAACTTCCCTATGCGCGTGATCCGCGGGTCACTTTTCATCTTGAAGCATATCGAGTCCCGCTCACTCTGACTGGCCAATTTCGCTTTTCGCGCTTCGGCGTCCTTGTACATTGACCGGAATTTCCATATTTGAAATGGCTTCCCATCTGCTCCGATCCGGGTCTGGCGGAAAAACGGAGAGCCTCTGTCTTCCAGAGTGATCAACAAGCAGATTGCCGCAGCCAATGGTCCGAGAAGGAGAAGGGCAAGCAGCGCGATCGACAGGTCCAGAGTACGTTTGGAAGCGTCCGCATAGCGCTCGGCATGCCCCCGATCGACGAATGCTTGGGAGATAGCGTGGCCGAGGAACCGGAAATTGCCACGCAGATATCGACCAGCCAACCGGCCGGGCTCCATGGCAAAGCGCCAGCACCACTCTAGTCCATAGGTACGGAGCAAAGCCGGAGCGCGCGGGATGCTGCCCGAATAATAGTCAAACAGACCACCGACACCCATCACCACCGGTACAGTGATCTGGTCGCGATATTTGGCGATCCATTTTTCCTGCAGGGGCACGCCCATGCCGACCATCAGAATCGATGCACCAGAACGGTTGATCTGCTTTATAATTTCTTCGTCTGTTCCAGCTGCGAAATAGCCGTTCTGCGTGCAGGCAAATTCCAAGCCCGGATATTGATTGCGCATATTCTTGGCCGCAGCGGCAGCTATTCCCGGCTCCCCCCCCAACAGAAAAATGCTCTGCTTGGCTTGGGCGGCTTTTTCGCAGATATGTGGAAACAGGTCGGTTCCGTTCAAATTACTGACCGGAGCCAATCCTGCCAACTTCCCGGCTAGCCGGAGTCCGGAACCGTCTGGCAGCAAAATATTAGAAGAACGCACATTGGCAGCATATTGGGCGTCGCGCTTCGCAATATTGATACAATGGGCGTTGATGAAATTTATCGTATTTTGTTCCCCACGTGATGCCGCACAAACAATTTTTTCAGCGAAATCGGATAACGAACCATTTGCGCAATGCATTCCGAATAGGGAAATGGCTGTGTCATCATATAGAGAAATGGCCAGTTCGGTTATATTAGGGTGACCGATTAAAAGATGAGAGATGCGGCGGCTTCCATTCTCGGAAAAGCTCGCGGCGGAAAGATAATTGCTCATGATGTGACTCCAAATTTGACTGGTCACATCTCCGCATTTTGCGTGCCAAAAGTTAAAACGACATATTTTTCAGATAGTTAAGCGGTTAATATTGCTTTTGGCACGACTTGGCTTCGCTCAAAATGCGATAATTTTTGCAATATGCGAATGAAACAACCCACTTTGCAAAGCGGTGCTGGTGATTAAAATTCCGGTAGGCATTGTTCTGCGCGGGAAACCGGCATTCTCCCAATCTGGCACGGCAATTGAATTGAATATCCCGAACCATTTTGGGAATAGCAATATGATCGCCGCAATTTCACGAAAACAGCAGAGCAACAAGCGCTCGATCATGCATGGGTTGCTGGCCTATGGATCGGCAGAACTGGTCAATCGTGTTGTCCGGATTTTGGTTGTCGTTGTTATTGCTCGCCAGCTGGTCCCGGAACTGGTTGGGGTGGCAGCATTGACGCTCAGCCTTTTCGAGCTGACCCGTGTGCTCGCCAATATCGGCGTCGGCCAAAAAATCATATCGGCGTCCGACGATGCGCTGGAGTCGATATGCAATTCGGCAATCGGCATATTCTGGTTTTGGTGCTCCATGGTGGCCGTTGTGCAGCTATCGGTTGCAGGGGTCCTGTTCCTTGTTTTTCATCAAACGCTGGCAGCACAGATGCTGGCTGTCCTGTCAGGCGTCTATTTTTTCATGCCGGGTGGTCTGGTCCAGTGCTTCCGCCTGATGCGGGCGCAAAAACTAGCTACCATAGCGAAAATTGGCGCGACGCAGACGATTGCTGATCACCTCATCACGGGAGCTCTGATCCTTGTCTGGGCCAACCCGTGGGCGATTATATTGCCGAAACTGTTAACGGCGCCCTTGTGGCTGATCATGATGCGACGGGCCGAAAGCTGGTCGGCCAATCCATTGCATGGCTTTGCCAATCGTTCGGAAATTCTGAATTTCGGCGCAGCGATCCTGGCCACTGATATATTGCTGGCGGTGCGGAACAATCTGGACAAGCTGATCATCAGCGGCCTGCTCGGTGTTTCCGCTCTGGGAAGCTACTATTTCGCTTTCAACGCCGGTATCGGCATAATCGGTACGCTTGCTACTGCATTTGGCACGGTCATCTATCCCTATCTGTGTAATCAAAATCGTCACGCAGACGACGCAGGTGCGTTAAAGCTCATTATCAGCGCTGGCATACTGGGCTTCGGGGCCTTGTCCGCCGCACAATATTTTCTGGCACCGATCTACGTCCCGATTATTTTTGGTGCCAAGTGGGTCCAGGCCATTCCGCTTATCCAGATTCTGTCGCTCGCCGGCGTTCCTCTGCTGCTCGGTGCCACGGCATCAGCCTATCTGCGGGCACATGACAAGGCTGCCCTTGATGCCTGGCTCGGCCTTATTGTCTGTATCGTCGCTCTTTCTGCCATGTTTGTCGGCGCCCATTTCGGGCTGACGCAAGCCGCCGCTGGCTGGGTGATCGGCACTGTTCTCGTCATCACCACCTATTCGATAATTCTCGTAACCAGATCAATCCACACCGAACAGGAATCTTTCGCATGAACCATCCTCATTTTTCAGTAATTCTGCCCGTCTACAACGCCGAAACGCAACTCTACGCTACAATCCGATCGGTTCTCGCACAGACAGAGCGTGACCTTGAACTGATCCTGATCGACGACGGATCAACGGACAATAGCCTGGCTATCATGTTGTCGATTGCCGCCGAAGATGAACGTATCAAGCTGATATCGCAATCCAACAAGGGTGTTTCGACAGCGCGCAATCTTGGTCTGGCGCAAGCCCGAGGGTCACTCGTGGCATTTATGGATTCGGATGATCTTTGGACAGCCGACAAGCTGGCAATACATCGCGCATTCCACGAGCGGAAACCGGAATTGACCGCAAGCTATGCAAAAATCGCCTTCATGGACCACGATGCACTGAATGGATACGGAGCAAAGACTTTCTCTACCGTCAAGGCTGGCACATTGTCTGTGGATCAAATCATCGCTGAAAACCCGACCTGCACTATGTCCAACCTTGTCGTGGACAAAAAAGCGATTGATGCAGTCGGCGGTTTCCTGACGAACATGTCTTATGCTGAAGACCAGGAATGGCTCGCCCGAATGGTGAGCCAGGGGCACGTCATTTGCGGCATCGACCAGCATCTGGTTGATTATCGTATGAGTCCCAACGGCCTGTCCGTTGACTTGCCGGCAATGTATGCCGGATGGCGGTCGCTGGTGACGCAATATAGCGACGGCCTGACCATTCCATCGGCTGAAGCCGTATATTGTCGTTACCTTTCTCGCCGCGCACTGCGCGCAGGTGCTCCAGCGCCTGTTGCGCTTTCCTACGCACTTCAGGGTTTTCGCTCTGACCATCTGGCGTTTCTGAATGATGCAAGGCGCGGTTGGCTCACCCTCATTTCGGCGGTCGCAGCGTTACTCATTCCGCGGTCCGCCAGAATTCGCATCTTTGCCTGATATTAAATCCAAAAAGGAATATCCAATGACCAAACCATCCATATCGATCATCATGCCAGTCTATAATGTCGAACAATATGTCTCGGCGGCGATCAACTCCGTGCTCGCCCAGACTTTCGAAAATTTCGAGCTCATCATCGTCGACGATGGCGGGGGCGACAGAAGCGTTGAAATTTGCGCGTCGTTTGACGATCCGCGTATCCGCATTATCTCGCAGGTTAATCGCGGCCTTGCCGGCGCCCGGAATACCGGCATATCGGCAGCGCGCGGCGAATATATCGCACTGCTCGATTCCGACGACAGCTGGAACCCGGAGAAACTGGCGCTGCACAAAATCCATCTGGACAGCAATCCGCAAGTCGGCGTCAGCTACAGCGGTTCCCGCTTCATGGATGCACAGGGGACCCCTCTCCGTCAGGCGCAACGGCCCAAACTGGAAAATATTACCGCACAAGATATTCTGACCCGCAATCCGGTCGGCAATGGCTCTGCAGCCGTCATCCGCAAAACGGCGCTCGATATTATTGCTTTCCATCATCCGGAAGAAACACGGCGACTGTGCTTTTTTGACGAGGCCTTTCGCCAATCCGAAGATATAGAGCTTTGGATCCGGCTCGCGCTGACGAGCGGGTGTCGTTTTGAAGGCATCGACGGTCTGCTGACCAACTATCGCATAATATCCGGCGGTTTGTCGGCTAATATTGCAGCCCAATATGATAGCTGGAACCGGATGATGACCAAGACACAGATCAGTGCACCGGAATTTCTTGCTCAATTTGGTGATGAAGCGCGGGCTTATCAGTTGCGCTATCTTGCCCGTCGGGCCGTGCAAATGGGCGATGGAGCATTCGCGCTCAGTCTTCTCAAAGAGGCTTTTGCCATTTCTTCAAAGCCTCTGGTGAAAGAGCCGGTCAAATCGGCAGTCACTTTTCTCGCGGCGACTGCTGCACGCTACCTGCCAACAAATCTTGTCAGCAAGCTGGCCGCCAGCTGGACGGGCGGAAGGGCAGTAGCATGACCGAATTGCCAAAAATTGTTCATTTGCTAGACGATCTGTCGCTTGGCGGCGTAACCCGCAGTCTGGAACTGTTCCGGCACCCTGCGCTCAAGCGGCATTATGATTTTACAACCGAAGAAGTCCAGCCCGATTGGAGTATAGCGCCAAAAATTGACGCAGCGGTGATCGTTGTCCATTTTTCAGTGAGCTGGAAAACCCTGCCCTTTCTCTATTCGCTGGCCGCGCGCAATCCGCGCTCCAGTCTGGTGCTTATGGAGCACAGCTATTCCCGGGAATGGGAAGGGCTGTATGTTTCCGAGCAAGCGCGTTTCCGTTCCATGCTGAAGCTGGCCCACAAGATATTTGATCGCGTAATATGTGTCTCCAACGCCCAAGCTATCTGGCTGCAGGAAGTGGCTGATCTCCGCGAACCGAAGCGGAAGGTCATATATCCCTGGAGTGATATGCAAGGATTGGCGCAGCTTTCGCGCCCGCACTTTTCGTTGAAAGAGCCCATCACAATTGGTGCCTATGGCCGGTTTGTCGAGGACAAAGGTCTGGAAAGGCTGATTGATGCGATGAATCTTCTGGGTGATAAAAACGAAGTGAAACTGCTGATCGGCGGATTTGGCCCGGACGAAGACAAGCTGAAGCGAATGGCCGGATCAAATCCCGATATTTCATTTTACGGGCCGGTAGAGCGGGTTGACGACTTTCTCGGGCAATGCGACGTGGTCGCTATTCCGTCGAAATTTGAAAGCTATGGTCTGGTCGCAACCGAAGCACGCCTGGCTGCCCGTCCGATATTTGTTTCCGGTGTTGGCGGCCTGTCGGAACAGGTCGGCGATGCTGGTTTGATCATAGACTTTGACGACCAAGTCTCGGTCGTCAAATGGATGGAGGGCTTGCGTCATATGCCACTGATCAGCATGTCGGTTGCGGCACGCGAGGCCTGTCTTCGCGTCACCGAACAGCGCGTTGAAGCCTGGCTTGAAATATTGACGGACCTTATCTTATCTCCAGCCAGTCTCAAGGCTGCATAAGCAGCTGATTGCTTGTCGGTCTGACCGGACCAACGAAATGGCTCTCGCGGTTGCGAGGGCTTTTTTGTGTCTGACAGGCTGGTTTGTGCGGACCGGGTGGTTTGTCGTCCACGCGGCTTTATTCGCGTCTGAAATGGATCAAGAAGACGACAGTCCGATCCCAGTTTGAGCCCGCATCTGATCGCAGGGGTAAAGAAAGAGCCCTGATGAGGGTGCCGAACAACGCACTGCGGCAGGTGACATTGCTGAACCGCAATGGCTCGCAATCCAGAAAAAGGGCGGTCAGCTAGGCTCCACCTGCTGGCAATTTTGCAACGCCATGCCGATCAGCAGCAGGGCCGGCCAGTAGAGATAGGCCAGAGATTCCAGATTCTCGCCGAAGCTGTACATCAGCAAAAGTAGGGCCAACGAAAGCCCCATCCGTCCCAATGCGGAGGTTAAGGCAGAGCGCAGAAGCAAAGCCAGTGTGACCATCATCGGTATGGCCAGCGCGAACAGCCCCAACAGGCCTTTTACGAACAATAGTCCATACCAACTGTGGTGACTGCCAATCGGCATATATTCGACCAGATGCGGGCCGCGCTCGACTATACCATGGCCGAACCAGAAGGCTTCGGCTTGCCAGCGTTCCACTGCAATCCGGCCCAATGTTTCACGCACCCTTGTTGAGTCAGCACGGGCCCCGGAAAATTCAGATTTTGCGAGATTCAGCGCCTCGAGAATATCAATCGCAAACCATCCAGCCAGCAAGACAAATGGCAATATCACAAACCACATCCACGGGCGGGTAACCTGGCTGAAAAAGAAGGAAATGGGAGCGACAATCACCAGGCCGACAAGAGCAAGTCGCGATTGGGACAATATGATCATAGCAAGGGCAGCAGCGATACCCCAGCTTCTCCAACCACGGTCTTTCTCCTGAATCGCGCAGACCAGATAAACCAGGCCGATCATCCCGGCTGCGGGCGACCATGGCGCAAAAAACTGCCACCGAGGTACCCCGGACCCGGGCTCCAAAGTGTAAAGGATCGTGGCAAAATATTCTGGACCGGATCCGCCAATTATCTTTAACGGCGAAACCCACAGGCTCGGGGGCAAACCGACCAAGGGTGCGGCCAGAAACAAGGGTAGCAGAAATATCGTATATTTCCCGGTTCGGCAGATCGCCCGATAGACAATCTCGGCCCTGATCGGGAGCACCGCGCCAGCAAATATGAACAACGCAATGAGAAGCCAGCCCTTCGCCCAGCCAATCGTGGATTTGATAATCACTCCCGTACCGAGACTGAAATTCAGATGTCCCGCTACCAAAATTACCAACATCATGATCATCGAGACGAGCCATATCGATACAGACCAGTGCGGCGTTGTCAGTCGCTTGGCTTTTGGCAAGCTCGGTGCGATATAGTAGAAATAGAGTGCTTGCAGGGAGAGTATACATCCCAGCACCGGCCCAGCAATATATAGGCCGCCTATCAACCATAATAGCCATGTGGCTATTATGGTATAATAGATCAGATTTTCGGCGCTATTCTGCGAATGATCGGTTGTCTGAACCATAATAATGCCAGTCCTACGAGGATGATGAAGGTTGCACCGGTTGCGCCCAATAAAGCGAGCAGAACAGAAGGGCTCGACGGCGATTGCGGCAAGGATGGCTGTTCCAGTGTTTGCACCAATGGATAGGAAGCAAAAGGATCCTGCTTGTTGGTATCAACCCGCGCCAGCGCGGAAGAAAATACCGCTTCGGCCACCCTGTGATCTCGCACAAGATCTGCCAGTTTCGACGCCTGCTTGACCAGCTTTTCGCTTTTCATGGATTGATCGGAAATGTCTCTGCGTATCTCGGCAAGGCCTGCCTGCGCACCAGCGCTTTGGGAGTTGGCCACGATCATTCCCTGCATCATATTGGCTCTGCCATCGGCAACCGCGATATCCACGTTTTTCAAAATCGCATTGGCACCGAGGCCCGTCAGAGAGCGTCCTCGTTTGACCAGGGCGCTTTTTAGCTGTTCCCGCTCGGAGCTGGCCTGCACCATGTCGCCGTGATTGTCGCCCAATGTGGCTTCTTTTTCCTGGACCTCAACTTCCAGTTTTGCATAACGCTCCGCCAGCTGCTGGAAAACCGGGTCTGATCGCAAGCGCAACGCAGTATTGGCACCATTGACACTCTTGCCGAGAATGGAAGAGAAGCGTCCGGATTCTGCGGATTTCTGCCGCAGCATGATCCGGGCCTCCCGCTCTTGCTGACGCAGCGCGTCCATATTGGCGATCCGGGTGTTGAATTGATCCAGCGACACCAGCCCCGTTTTTGCTTGAAAATCCAGCAAGGCCTGCTGTGTCGTTCTGACTTTCTTTTCCAGCACCACCAGATTTTTATTGTCGGAATTTTCCCGCATTTCTGCTTCGTTTTTGCGCAATTCATCCAGCTGTTTCAGGAATGTATCTTTCAAGGCGATGGCCCGATCGTTCGCCTGCTCACCGCTTGCGCCAATCATTTCCACCTGAATCAGGTTCGTCTGGTCAATCAGCTTAACATTGGGAGCGGGGAACTTGTGCAGCTGATCTCCGGACTTTTCTGCGCTCTGCCGCAAAGTTTTGTCCGTCATCAGCAGGCGCTTGTAATTCTCGGTCGGGCTGAGCGTGGCGCTGGAAAAAGCAGAAGAAACCGATGATTGTGCCTGACCAATGCTTTCCACATTCAATGACCCGCCAGCGCCTGAGCCTGGCAATATCAGGGTGAATTTGCTGCGATACTGATCGGGCGCCAAAGCCAGAAACAAGCCTGTCAGAACCCAGATTACGACAATCCATATCGCCGCCGTCTTCA
>Ga0207890_1000368_pt1 | contig 13904 bp, 9 predicted proteins | sample LinPmetageLP48_FD_184059 | JGI IMG/M metagenome (GOLD analysis project Ga0207890, IMG submission 184059) | Marine viral communities from the Pacific Ocean - LP-48 (SPAdes) | ecosystem: Environmental > Aquatic > Marine > Oceanic | place: Pacific Ocean | collected 2011-06-13 | reverse complement strand
GAGAGACTTGAAGGTGTTGCAGATAAATTTTCTTCATCGGGTATGGATCCATTTAATCAATTTTTAATTCAAGGTGGATTAAATCTAATGTCTCAACCATCTACAGGTGGTTTATTATCTGATATAGCAACGGCAGCTAAAGATCCTACTGCAAATCTATTTGCAGGTTTATCTGAAAGAGATAAATTAAAAAGAGACATAGCATTATCTGGAGAACAATTAGATATTGAATCTGATATTAATAAAGAAAAAGTAGCAGCAGATCAAAAATTCTTATCAGACATGGATGATAGAGATAAAAAGTTTAAAATGGATTTATTTGGTGAAGAAACAGATAGATTAACAAATTTACAAAAAAATGATTTTTCTAATGAAGCTAAAATTTTAGGATTAAAACAAGATTTTTCGGGAACTGAAGCAGAAAAAGAAAGAGATCTTAAATTAAATATGCAAAAAATAGATAATGCATTACGTAGTGATTTATTAAATGAAGGACAAAGAAATAAATTAGAGATACTTCAAAAACAATATGAAAATTCATTAGGAATATTAAAAGCCGAATTAGATGGATCAACTGGAGTTGATTCAATTATAAAAAAAGGAGCAGAAAAATTAGTAGAGGATGATATTGTAGGTTCATACGCAGAAGCTGAAAATCAAATGACATGGAAATACAAAACAAGCGGTGATTTAATGAAACAAGGATATAATGTATCTGATGAATTTTTAAACGAAACTGATGATTTAACAAAAAAAGCTAAGAAGTTATTTAAAAAACCTGGTAACGAAGGTAGAATATATTTTTCTCCAAAACTAAATCAGTATTATGTTTTAGAAAAAGGTGAAGGTAGGGGAACATTTGTACCATTTAATTTACCTGGAGCTGAAGAGATTAACAAAGAAAAAATAGATGAAGCAGATAATGTAGTAGAAGAAGTAGATGGTATTACTAACTATGAATATGGTACATCAGACGCAAGAGATCAAAAAAGAGATACAAGACAACTAATTACACAAATGAAAGGACCTATAAACAATCCTAATCCTACTTATGATACTTCTATGACACGAGATCAAAAATCTAATTACGAAAGATATTTAAGCGATTACAGAAATAGATAGAAGGCTTTATGGCTGAATATAATTTAAATTCTGCAGAACAAGACAGTGAAGTAAGTTGGTATAAAGCTCTTGGCGCAGGTCTTGTATCAGGTGCTATAAAAGTACCAGAAGGTATTATATCACTAGGAGCAGAGTTAATAGATCTTGGCGCAGACTCAAATATAGCTGCAGATGTAGAAGAATATTTTGATAAGATAAATCCTTTTGAAGAAGTTGCTGAAGAAAGATTGATAGGTAAACTAACCGAATCAATTATACAAATAGCTGTACCCGGAGGTATTGGTTTTAAAGTAGCTAATAAAGCCGCAAGGGGTTTGACTAGTAAAGCTTTAAAAGCCAGAAGAAGTGATGCTTATGCTCAGTTTGGAAAAGCCAGTAAAACTCCTGATCCAGCTAAATTACAAACAGCGCTTAGAAAAGTTAAAGATTTAAATACAAAATCAAAATACGCTAGATACTCAGTTGCAGTAGGGGGTGGTGCAGTTGGTGAAATGTTTGTAGTAGACAACGATGAGATAGGTACTTTTGGAGATATGTTTGAAGGACCAACAGAATTAGATAGAAATGAATCATATGGTAGAGATGATGCTTCTAGAAAATTAATGAATAGACTTAGATTTGGAACAGAATCTTTATTTATAACTCCTGCAGTTTATGGAGTTGGTAAAACAGCAAAACTATTAGGACAACGTGGTAAAGAATTAGCTTATAGTCAATCTGCATTTCAAAGAGTTATAGATAAATATATAAGAGCTCCTTTTCAACCTAGAGGTAAAATGACTCAAGAAATTTTTGAAAGTGAAATGCTTAAACAAGGATTAAAAGCAAGAGATTCTAAAAGAGCAAATGAAATAATAAGTAATATTACTAAAAGTTTAGATGGTATATTACCTACAATTCAAGAAGTTGGAGATAAAGGAACTAAATCTAATAGAGATATTTTTTTACAAAAAATAAATGATTTATTAGTAGGTGGAGATTTAGAAAAAAAGATAGACACAAAAAAATTAGATGAAGTTATTAAAGAACTTGATATGAATGATGTTCCCAAAAATAAAGTAAAAGATTTAGTTAAAAATTTAGATGCAGGTAGAAATGAATTTAATAATTTAGTGGACATATTAAAAAGAACATCAAAGAATGCTAAAGGTGCTACAAGTGAATTTCAAAGTTTATTTAATAAACGATTAAGTGGATATGCAGGAAACACATTTAAAATTTTTGAAACTAAAAGTAATATATTTAATGGTTTTAGAAGATATCAACCAACAGAAGAATCTTATACAGCTGCTATAAGAGTTTTTAAAGATACTCTTGGAGCTACAGAAAATCAGTCAAGACAAATTATAGATGATATATTAGAACAGGCAGAAAAAATAAAACAACCGAAAGATCTTCCTGAATTTAAATATACTCAAAAAACAATGGAAAAGGGCACACCTAAATTTATAGAAAGAAGTGTCGGTTTAGCTGAAGGTCAAGCTGGAACTGCTGCACAAAAAAAAGCATTAAAAGAATTGTTTGGTGAAATAAAAGATCCTAGATTTACCATATTAAATTCAATGAATAGTTTATCTTATGTAGCTAGAACTTCTGATATGTTTAATCAAATATTATTAAAAAATCAAGCTGTTCAAAAAGCAGGGGGTAGAGGATTTTTTTGGGCAGATGAAAAAGTAGCAGAAGCTGCTGTTAATAAAAGAAAAACAGGTATTGAAATAGTTAAGATGAATGAAGTACTGGGTGAAATAGATGGTCTTAAAGGTATTACAAATCCTATTTCAAATCTTTATACTACAAAAGATATTGCTGAAGGAATAAAATCATCTAACGATGTTTTATCTGGTCTTCAAGGATTTGTTAGAGGAACAAAAGAAATGAGTGGTGCAGAAAAAGTTGTAAGTTGGTTTTACAGAAATCTACTTTTGTTTCCAAAAAGTATTTCACAAATGTCAAAAACTATTTTTTCCATACCAACACATATACGTAATTTTATGAGTGCAGGTGCATTCACTGCAGCTAATGGAGTTTTATTTGATGGTATAAGTAATCCTAAATTATTAGGAAAAGCTTTTAAAGAAGGTATTGATGTATCTGCATTACTTAAACTTGGTCCAGGTTCTGCAAGAGCTCAAGCTGAATATCAAGATTTATTAGAACTAGGTGTAGTAAACTCACAAGTGCAGATGGGAGATTTAATATCTCTATTGAAAGATACAAATGCAGGTTCAACAATGATGGGTATAGATGGTCCATTAGGTAGATTACTTAAAGGTTTAAAAGGCATAGGTAAAAAATTTCAAGATAAATACACAGCAGAAGATGATACATTTAAAATTACAAACTTTGTTGTAGAGTCGGGACGTTTAAAAGCTAGAAATTTAAGAAGAATAAATAATACAAGACTAGCTAATAAACAACCTGCTCTTTCTTTAGATGATTATACAAAACAATTAAATTTAGCTAAAGGTAAAGATGGTGTTATAGATAGAACTTCTGAGTTATGGAAACTTAAAACTGAAGCTGCACAAATTGTTAAGAACACTGTACCAAATTATGCTTACGTTGGTGATGTTGTTAAAACATCTAGACTATTACCAATAGGTAACTTTATGTCTTTTCCTTCAGAAATTATTAGAACTACAGCTAATATTGCACAACAAGGTTTAAAAGAAATGAAACACGAATTAGGAGAAGGAGCTGTAAGAATTAAAGGTTCAAATTTAAGTCCAACAGTTACAGAAATATTAGAAGATGGAACTGAAAGAGTAGTTAGAAATAGTTCACATGTAGATGGTAGTTTTGGTACGGGTTTTAAAAGACTTTTAGGAATGGCAACAACTTTAACTGGTGTTCCTATTGCAGTTACCGAAGGAGCAAAAGCTTTATATGATGTTTCTTCTGAAGAAATAGATGCAATGAGAAGATTTGTACCAGAGTGGTCAAAAAATTCTACTTTAGTTCCATTAAGATTAGATGATGGAGAGTTAAGATATATAGATTTTAGTAAAAGTAATGCCTATGATGTTATGGCTAGACCATTTAGAACTGTAATTAATAATTTAATTGAAGGTGATAAAAACGATGAAACAATATTGAAAAGTTTTAGTGATGGAGTATCAGAAGCAACTGGAGAAATAATGGATCCTTTTATTTCAGAGTCTATATTTACAGAAGCAATGTTTGATTTAACTCTTAGAAATGGAAGAACAGATGATGGTAGACTTTTGTATACTGATCAAACAGCTGCAGGAGATAAACTTGCAATTCAATTTAATCATTTATCAAAAGCAATACTTCCAAACAAAATGCCTTATGAAAGAATGGTTTCAGCCGCAATGGGAACTGTCAATGAACGTGGGGATGAATTAAATATAGGACCTGAACTTGCAGGTTTTATGGGATTAAGACCTATAAAAATAGATCCATTAAGAACAATGAATTTTAAAGTAAATGAATATCAAAGAGGTATTAGAGAAGCTAGAAGAGAATTTACTGGAGGTGCTTTTGGTGTATTAAAGGGAGGACCTGTTTCAGCTGAAAAAATTATTGAAAGATATATTTTATCTAATAAAGCAAGATTTAATGTACAAAAAGAAATGTTTAGAGATTTAGAAGCAGCTCAAATTTTAGATACTAGAACTAATAATTTAAGAAGATTGTTTAGAGATAGACAAATTAGTAATAAAAATTTTAATAATTTGTTAAGAGGAAAATTTGATATATATTATCCATCAAAAGATATTATAGCTAAGTTTAGAGAAACTTCTAAAGCGTTAGGAGAATCAAATCCTTTTTTAGAAGCAAGAACAGATATTAATAGTGTAAGAAGAAATTTTAGAAATCTTGGATTAGACACTAGATTTAGAACTGAAAGAGCAGTTGGAGGACATATACAGGAAGTAATGAATAATCAATATGATGTTTCTTCTATTATAAATAAAATAGCTATGGACATGAGTTCTTTAGATTTAAATAGTGAATTTAACATTCAATTAACTGATTACATTCAACCTTCTTCAACAATTAATGTTGCACCATTACCTATTCAACCAATGCCTAGTGCTCAAGTATTACAGCCTCAGGAACCAGTGAATATTACAGCCCAAGGGTTGACCCCAACAGAACTTGCATTATTATCACCTGAAGAACAACAAATTAGACTACGTTCAAGAGGACTGGCATAATGCCCAAAAAAGATTTAGCACTAGAAAAAATAGAATCGCACGAAAAACTTTGTAGAATTATGCAAAAACAAACTCATCAAAAAATTTCAGGTATAGAGAACGATATAAAAGAAATTAAAAATCATATGCGTTATGCAATGACAGCTTTAGTAGGTGGTATGTTTGCTATCATAGTTATTTTATTTGAAAAACTGTAGTTTTTTGGGAGGTTGGGCACTCAGTTGTCGGGATTGATTGTAGTGGGGACTATGATCGCTATATCCATTCTCTAAAATCTTCATCCATAATTGTATTAGCAATGTTGACTTTTTCTCGTAAAGCTTTTACAATTCTTTCATCAATAGTATCTTGACTCATTATATCTATGTAAGTCATTTTTCTTGTTTGACCAATACGATCAATACGTGCTTCTGATTGTTGACGTTTCTCAAGATCATAACCATTTGAAAAATAAATCATATTACTTCCAGCAGTTAAAGTAATACCATAACCACCTGTGTGAGTAGTACCTACAAAAAATCTACACTTATCATCTGTCTGAAATTTTTTTATATTTTCAGATCTTGCATCTGTATCTGTTGCACCATAATAATCTACGACAGAGTCATCTCCATATACTTTTTTAATTTCAGCTATAATTCTTCTTACGTCATGAGTATAGTGAGACCATATAATAGTTTTACCTTCTACGTTTTCAAGTATGTTCATTAATTCACCAAGCCTGCTACAAGGTAAATCTTTTATGGTACCATCATCTGCAGTAAAATGTCCACAAGTAATTTGATGTAGTCGCATTAATTGAGTCATAACAGTTGCTGACGATTGCATTTTACCATCTAAAAAAGCTATTGCTTCTTTTTTCATTTGAGAATAAACTGTTTTTTGTTCTGGAGTAAGTTCAACATAATGTTTGACATAACTTTTTTCAGGTAAATCTAAACAATCTTCTTTTAATATTCTTTTAGAAAATGGTTTTATCTTATCAGATAAATCTCCTAAGTTCATATATCCTACAACAATTTCAACTCTTCTTCCATTAACCTCTATTTTTCTCATTTTTGCGTATCTAGATCTAAAAGTCCAATAAGAATCATGCCCCAGGAGCCAGGGATCAAGAAATGCACATTGACTAAATAAATCTAGTGGACTTTTTGTCACAGGTGAACCCGTAAGTATTCTTCTGTATTTAGCATTCTCTCTTAAAGATAAAATATTTTTAGTTCTATTTGAAGTTGGAGTTTTAATTGTAGTTGCTTCATCAATTGCAATCATTGATTTATGACACGACAAAAATTTTTGTGCAAACTCTGCTCCATTACCAGATGAAAAAGATTCAACATTCATAATTAAAATATGAAGATCAGTTCCTGTTTCAAACAAAGTATTTAAAATTTGTTTTTGTTTTTTACTTTTGTCAGATGTTTTCCATAACACCATTTTTTTATAGATATGATCAGGTAAGTGTATGGGCACCTCCTGATCATACCAGTTCTTATAAACACCTTTAGGTGCAATAAGAAGGAGGCCATTTATCTGGCCTTTATCATATAATATAGCGGCATTATCTAATAATACTTTAGATTTACCTGTACCCATTTCCATGAAGTACGCAAAATTTTCTTTATCCCAAGATGCTTTTAATGCATCTAATTGATGTTCGTAAGGTTTAGTCTTAAACTTATAATTTATAATATCCATAATATACTTTACTTTTCTTTCTAAATAGAATACTACTTTAAAAAAAGGAAAAAGTCAATGAGCAAAGTTTATTTATTACAAGATATCCCTTTGGATAGAGAAACAGGTCAACCTAAATATAATATTATAGGTGCTAAAAAATATGGAGAAATTGAGATAATGTTTAGAGCATTAGAACAAATGATGTTTTCACCAGGACCTTTTATTTTTAGTATTAGACAAAAACTAAAAAATTTTACAGAAGATGATTATTTATTATTAAATGGTGACCCTGCAATTATTGGGGTTACTTGTGCAATTGCTGCAGAAATGACTAATGGTAAATTTAAATTACTAAAATGGGACAGACAAGAAAAAACTTATTATCCTATAGAAATAAATATATTTCAAAAATAGTCTTGACAAATAGCTTAATAGCTATTATTATTCCATCATGAAAGTTAAAAAGATAAAAATAATAGGAGTTAATATATGTTAGTAGACTTAAGAAAAGATGCTCCAGATCAAACAGATGTTTTAGATCCGGAAAAATTATCAACAGAAGTTGAGAAATTAAAATCAATTCAATCAGAAATAAAATCTTTAGAAGATCGTGCTAAAGATTTAAAGAATGATGAAAAACATTTTAGTTGTATAGTTATTCCAAAGTTAATGGAAGACATGAACTTAAAATCTCTAAAACTAAGAGATGGTTCAGAATTAACTATAAAAGATATTTATGGTGCCACTATAAAAGCAGACAAAAAAGCTGAGGCACATCAATGGCTTCGTGACCAAGGTTTAGGTGATATAGTAAAAAATAATATTATTGTATCATTTGGCCAAGGCGAAGATAACAAGGCTGTAGCTTATGCTACCCTTGCGAGGTCTGAAGGGTATGAACCTATCCAAGAGGAGAAAGTTCACCCTCAGACACTCAAAGTAGTTATGAAGGAATGGAAAGACAAAGGTCGTGAAGTTCCATCAGAACTATTCTGGACGTTTGATGGAAATCAAACTTCTATTAAAAATAAAAAATAAATAATAAGTAATAAGGAGAAATATATGGCTAATACAAATGCTATGACTAAGAAAGATAATGCAGGTGCATTATCTACTATCAATCTAAGAGGAGACTCTGGAAGAGGTAGTGAAGAAATCAAATCGGACGATATGTCAACTCCGATCTTGAAAATCCTACATCAACTATCCCCTGAATGTAATACAACTAATGCTAAATTCGTAGAAGGTTCCAAGCCTGGTATGATTTATGCTAAAGGTTTAGGTACATTAATGGATGGTGAAAAAGGTGTGGATATTATTGTTGCACATGTGCAAACAAGATATCCAGAATGGCAAGAGATGGGGGACACAGCAGCGCCTCCTGTCACAACACATTTATCTATTCCTGAGGATGCTCAAGAAGAGAGAAATGGTAAGTGGAGATTGTCAAATGGTAACTACTTAGAAAAAACTGCATACTTTTATGTAATAGTTTTAGGTGATGAACCTAGACCTGCGGTAATTACTATGAGATCATCTAACTTAACACCTGCGAGAGAATTAAATCAGTTGATTAAAAATCTTAGATTTAAAGATGACAAAGGTGTTTACAATCCAGCAGCTTATGCAGCAGTTTATAATTTAAAAACTGTGGGTAAGATTGCAGGAAGTAAAAGCTGGCATGTCTACAAACCATCTATGAACAGAGCATTAGATGTATCCAATAAAGAGGATGCTGACTTATATGTAATGGCACAGGAATTACAAAAAACTGTGTCTAAAGGTTCTGCTAAACCTGAATATGAGAAAAGCAACAAACCTCAAACTGAGGATATTGTATAATTCACTAAGTGAATACTTCGGAGAATGGGCGGATACGGGAGACTGTGTTCGCCCACATAATAAAAAATAAAGAATAAGGAATAGAAATGAATCAATTTACGGATTGTTTTACTGGTTTGCAGAGAGATTTTGGATTTTGTAATATTGCAAAAGGATATAAAGATCCACAGACAGGTAAAATAAAATTTAATTCTGGTGATTATGGTTGGGCCGGCAAATCAATTACTCAAAAAGATTACGAAGAACATTTAGAAGGAAAAAAATCTATAGGTATTCAACCTTGTGATGATAATAATTTTGCTCGTTTTGGTGCTATAGATATAGATCCTAAAATATATAAAAATTTTGATATAAAATTTTATTTAGATGTAATTCAAAAAAAAGAACTTCCAATTATTCCTATAAAATCAAAAAGTAATGGACTACATTTATATGTATTTACAAAAGAACCAGTTAAAGCATTAGAAATAAAAGAATTTTTAGAACAAGTATTATTTTTATTTAATCTTACAATTAAAACAGAAATATTTCCTAAACAAACTAAACTAGGTTCCAATACTGATGGACAAAAAATGAATGGTAACTTTATTAATCTTCCATATTTTAATAAAGTAGAAAGAGTTGCATTAAATCCAGATGGAACTGAAATGTCATTAGATACATTTTTACAATGTGTTGAATTAAATAAAATTAAAAAAGAACAGTTAACTTTTATAAAAGAAAAAATAGTTCAAGACGAATTAACGGGTGGTGCAGATGAATTTAAAGATGGTCCACCTTGTTTGGGTATTTTAACAAAAGAAATAATGACAGATAATAGAGATAGATTTTTATATAACTACATGGTGTTTGCTAAAAAGAAATACTCTGACAATTGGAAGAATAAAGTTTTAGAAGCAGCTAGAAATTATTTTAAGTTTGATCAAAACTGGACAGATGATCATGTAAAACAAAAAATAAAAAGTTGGGACAAACCAACTGCAGGTCATACTTGTCATCAAGACCCAATTAATATTGTTTGTGTTAAATCAGAATGTGTTAAAAGAAAATTTGGAATAACAAGTGAAGCTAAGGCTAGTTGGCCGGTATTAGGAAATTTACAAAAAATAGATTTTAAACCTGATCCAGAATATTATTTTACTGTTGAAAGAGATGATGGAGAAACAGTTCCAATTCATGCAAAAGATGTAAATAAAATAAAAGATATAAAAGAAATGCGTGGTTTGATTATGGCTCAAGCAGACATACTTCCTCCTCCAATAAAAGCTATGGACTTTTACGAAATACAAAAAGCTTTATTAACTACTATAGATATAGTGCAACCGGCTCCAGGGACCAGGCCTTATGAGATACTAACGAAATATTTAACTAATTTTATTAATGAAACAAAAGCAACTAACTATCATTCATTTAAAAGTGGAAACGTTTTTAAAGATGAGGTCTATGCATATTTTGTTTATGATGAATTTTTTAGTTATTTAAAAGATAGAGAATGGAAAAAAGATTCTTCTAGAACTTCACACATGATTGAAAAGTTATTTGAAAAAGAAGAATATGAAGGTCAACCTAAACCTGAATTTGATCAAAGAAAAAGATATCCGGGTAAAGATAAAAAAACAGGTAAAGCATACCCAGGTGTAAGAGGTTGTGCAGTAATACCATTATATCTTTTTGAAAAAGAAGAAGAAGATGTTGAAGAAATTGTAGATATAGAAGACGAAAAGGATATTGTTTAATGATATATAAATACTATGGACCACCAGGTACTGGTAAAACATATAAACTAATATCCAGAGCTAAAGCTTATGTAAGAATTGGTACACCATTACATAAAATAGGTTACTTTGCTTTTACTAAAAAAGCAGCTACAGAAGCTAAAAATAGAATGCCTGCAGAAGATAAAAAACTTCCGTACTTTCAAACGTTACATTCTTTTGCGTATCATCAATTAACATTAAATGAAGAAGATGTAATGCAACCTTTTCATTATGAAGAATTAGGTAAACTTTTAAATATAAAAGTTAAGTACCATGATAAATATAACAAAGAAGAAGTGTCTTATTTAAATTGTGATAGTCCTTACTTTCAAATGATAGGTAAAGCTATGAACAGAAATGTTAATATTAGAGAAGAGTTTGATAGAAACGAACATAATAGTAAAGAAATAAAATGGCATTTATTAAAATACATTGATGACAATTTAAAAGTATATAAAGAAAAAAGAAAGTTATTAGATTTCAATGACATGATTAAAAATTTAATAAACAAACAAAACCTTCCTAAATTTAAAGTTATTTTTATAGATGAAGCACAAGATTTATCTCCATTACAATGGCAGTTGTATGATAAATTAAAAGAATGTGCAGATGATATCTATTTGGCAGGAGATGATGACCAAGCTATTTATGCTTGGGCTGGTGCTAATGTAGAAAGATTTATAGAAGAACCCGCAAAAGAAAAAGTATTAAAGTATTCAAAAAGAATATCTAAAACTATTCAAGAAGAATCAGATATACCAATTAGTAAAATTTTAGGTGTAAGAAAAGATAAAAATTATTATCCTAGAGATTTTGAAGGCAGTAGTGAAAATATAAATAATCTAGATCAAATAGATTTAAATACAGGTAAGTGGTTAATATTGACTAGAACTCTTTCAAGATTAAGTTCTATTAAAGAAGAACTAATAAAAAGAAATTTATATTTTAAAGTTAAAAAAGAAAAAAGTTTTAAAGTCAGATTATATAAAGCTGCTATGAAATATACTTATTGGTGTATGGGTAAAATATTAGAAGAAAAAGATATTAAAGATATAAATGAATTTATAGGAAGTGAAAAATGGAATCATCAAGTTGAATGGTTTGATGCATTTCAAGAGGCTGATGAAAAAGAAAAATTTTATATAAAAAATATGATTGATAATGGAGAGAATTTAGATGAAGACGCTAGAATATCTATATCAACTATTCATGCTAGTAAAGGTGGTGAAGAAGATAATGTAATTTTATGTCTAGACATAGGTAATAAAATAAAAAAAGCTATGCTTAAAAGTATAGATAAACACGACGAAGAACATAGAGTTTGGTATGTGGGAATAACACGAGCCAGAAATAATTTATATAAACTAAAAGCTAACTTAAAAAGAAACGAGTACAAACTATGATGATAACATCAGATATATTTATAACAATAGCACTAACTTTTTTTGTAATTAATATAATGGAGGTATTAAAATGACACATAAAGATATATTTAAAGATTCATTTCCACAAGATAAACAAATTGGAGGATCACATTACAAAGATTTTCATATTCAACCATATGAATTTATTTCTAAAAACGATCTTTCTTTTTTTCAAGGGAATGTTATAAAATATGTTTGTCGCTATAAAAACAAAGCGGGAATACAAGACCTTGAGAAAATAATTCATTACTGTGAATTAGAAATTAAAACAATGAAAGATACAAAAGGTAAAAAATAATGTTGATACCAACTACAGAATGGGTAGCTCCCACAGAGTTTCCTGATTTAAGGAAAGCTAATGAAATTGCAATTGACTTAGAAACACGTGATCCAGATTTAAAGAAACAGGGTTCAGGGGCCATTACAGGTAATGGTGAAGTTGTAGGTATAGCTGTTGCTGTAGATGGTTGGAAAGGTTATTACCCAATTGCTCATGGAGAAGGTCCTAATATGGATCGTAAAAAAGTTTTAGATTGGTTCAAAGATGTTTGTGCATCACCTGCTACAAAATTATTTCATAATGCAATGTATGATGTATGTTGGATACGTAATTTAGGTATAAAAATTAATGGTTTAATATTAGATACTATGATTGCAGCATCTCTTATAGATGAAAATAGATTTCAATATTCATTGAATTCTTTATCTTGGGTATATTTAAAACAAGGTAAAAACGAAGCTTTGTTAAATAAAGCAGCTAAGGAAAGAGGTTTAGATCCTAAAGCTGATATGTGGAGATTACCGGCACAGGAGGTTGGATCTTATGCTGAAAAAGATGCAGAGTTAACCTTAAAACTTTGGCAACATTTAAAAAAAATTATTATAGAAGACGACCTTCAAGATATATTTAATCTTGAGACTGATCTGTTTCCTTGTTTAGTTGATATGCGCCACCTAGGTGTTCGGGTAGATATTGAGAAAGCCAATCAATTAAAAAAAGCACTGGCAATAAAAGAAGAAAACCTAATACAACAAATAAAAATAGACACAGGAGTAGACACTCAGATATGGGCGGCAAGATCAATTGAAAAAGTTTTTCAAAAATTAAACCTACCTTATGACCGTACTGAAAAGACTGACTCTCCTTCATTTACTAAAAATTTTATTTCTAAACATAATAATCCTGTAGTTCTTATGATAGCAGAAGCTAGAAAAATAAACAAGGTTCGTACAACATTTATTGATACTATTTTAACTCATGAACACAAGGGTAGAATACATGCAGATATAAATCAAATCAGATCCGATGATGGAGGAACAGTAACAGGTAGATTTAGTTATTCTAATCCAAACTTACAACAAATTCCAGCGAGAGATCCAGAAACAGGTCCATTAATTAGAAGTTTATTTCTTCCTGAAAAAGGTTGTAAGTGGGGTACGTTTGATTACTCACAACAGGAACCAAGACTTGTTGCACACTATGCATTAAGATTTGGATTACCCTCTGCTCAAGTTATTGCTGATTCCTATTTAGAAGATCCAACTACAGATTTTCATCAAATTGTTGCGGACATGGCTTTAATAGATCGTAAAGAAGCTAAAACAATTAATTTAGGTTTATTTTATGGAATGGGTAAAGCTAAATTACAAAATGAATTAAATGTAACAAAAGAAAAATCTGATGAATTATTTTTAACTTATCATAATAAGGTTCCTTTTGTTAAACAGTTAATGAATAAAATTATGAATGCTTCTCAAGCTAAAGGTCAAATAAAAACTTTATTGGGTAGACGTTGTAGGTTTCCTAAGTATGAACCAGTATTGCGTGGTAGTGATTGGGGTACATTTGTACCTGCAGAAGACCATGAAAGAATGGAAGAATTAAAAGCTAT
>Ga0207890_1000367_pt1 | contig 13917 bp, 20 predicted proteins | sample LinPmetageLP48_FD_184059 | JGI IMG/M metagenome (GOLD analysis project Ga0207890, IMG submission 184059) | Marine viral communities from the Pacific Ocean - LP-48 (SPAdes) | ecosystem: Environmental > Aquatic > Marine > Oceanic | place: Pacific Ocean | collected 2011-06-13 | reverse complement strand
ATAACCCACTGGTAGTTTTACCCGTAGCTTATAAGCGTTTATTTCTAGAGTGGACACCTAGAGAGTCTGGCGGTGGTTTAGTAGCCCAGCATGATGACGCTAATGTTCTTAGTACAACTACTAAGAATAAAACTGGTCAAGACGTTCTAGAAAATGGTAATTATATCCAAACTTCAGCTACTCACTTTGTTCTAGTTATGAATAAAGACGGTGGTTATGACACAGCTATGATATCTATGGCGGGTACTCAATTAAAAAGGTCTCGTACTTGGAACTCTATGATGGCTAGTGTTAAAATAAAGCAGGGTGATAAAGTATTTACTCCTCCTAGCTTTAGTCAGAAGTACAAGCTTGGTTGTGTACAAGAGTCTAACGACCGTGGTACATGGTTCGGTTGGGGTATAAATGCTGTAGGTCAAGTTACAGAAAGTGAGATGGATTACTACCATGCAGCAAAAACTTTTGCTGAGCAGGTAGGAGGTATAAATCTCTCTGAGAAAACTGTATCTGCAGAGAGTGCTGACGCACCATTTTAACCATTTAGGGGGTGTAATAACCCCCTTTTAATTTTGAGGAGCATGTGTTGGAATTACACAAATTACTATACGACATTTTTGAGGGTTCACGTAGGGCTCACGGCGTATTTAATGTTAATCTCCACACCACAGGTTTAAAACAACAAGGCGTAGCCAAAACAATCAAAACAGCTGGACCAACAGCTGAACACTGGTTAGCCCATTTAGAGGGTAAAGCTGGTTTAGGTATCATACCTATAAACGAAGAAAATAAAGTACGTTGGGGGGCTATTGATATAGATACGTACTCCCTAGACATCCCCGCATTAGTAGAAAAAATAGAATCATTTAAGTTACCGTTAGTAGTGTGTAGATCAAAAAGTGGTGGTGCACATGTGTATTGTTTTATAGAAGAATTTATTCCTGCTGGAGACATGCAAGATAAACTTAGAGAGTTAGCAGCAGGATTAGGTTATGGGGGTGTTGAGATATTCCCTAAACAAAGAGAGGTTTTAGTAGACAGAGGTGACATAGGTAGTTGGTTAAACATGCCTTACTTTGAAGGTGAGGACTCAGTAAGATACGGTCATAACCCTAAGGGTGTGGCTTTAACTCCTGAGCAGTTTATAGCATACGTACGTAGTAAAACTATAACTCACGAAGTTTTATTAACACTAACTGTACCAGAAGTAGACGATATAAAAGGCGGACCACCGTGCCTAAAAACATTATTAAAGCAAGGCTTCCCCGAAGGTACACGTAACAACGGTCTATTTAATGTAGGTGTATATCTAAAGCAATCCACACCTGAAAAGTGGGAAAATCAAATAGAAGAGTATAACCGTAAGTATGTTGTACCACCTTTACCCGCTCAAGAAGTACTGACCCTTATTAGTACATTAAAGAAAAAAGAATATAACTATAAATGTAATGATGAGCCAATACGTTCTTATTGTGACGTACAAAAGTGTAGGACTTGTAAGTTTGGGGTAGGTAAAGGTAATACTACCCCCACGTTCTCTAGTCTTGCTAAATTAGATGCTAAGCCACCTTTGTGGTTTTTATCTATAGATGATAAGCGTTTAGAACTAACTACAGAAGAGTTACAAAATCAAACTAAGTTTCAACGGGTGTGTATGGAAACCTTAAACCTTATGCCTCCTAAAACTAATGAACGTGAGTGGCAAGCACAAATACAATCACTCATGGATAGCGGTATGGAAATTATAGAAGTTACTTCTGACGTATCTACTGAGGGTCAGTTCTTAGAGTTATTAGAATCATTTACTACCGACTTAGCCCAAGCTAGTACACGTGAAGAAGTATTATTAGGTAAACCATACAGTGAAGCAGGTTTTACGTATTTTAGAATAAAAGATTTCAGAGAATTCTTAGTTAAGCATAGATTTACTGAGTTAGAGACTAATAGAATAGCTTCTAAACTTAGGGACATGAAAGCAAAAACTAAGTTCTGGAATTTAAAAGGTAGGGGTACTAACGTCTGGTACATTAAAGAGTTTGAGTATAAAGATGACACCATAGAGGGTCATAACTTTGAGGAGGATATGATATGACACCATGGAATATAGTCCTTGGACCTCCAGGCACAGGTAAAACCACCTACCTTTTAAATACCGTTGAAAAACTATTTGATTCAGGTATACAACCTCATGAATTAGCATATGTTGCGTTTACTAAAAAAGCAGCAACAGAAGCACTAACAAGAGCCGTAGATAAGTTTGATTATGCTGACGATTCATACACTTACTTTAGAACTATACATTCATTATGTTATTTCTGGCAAGGCTTAACTAAAGCAGACATACTAGACCGTAAGAACTTACGTGCTTTTAGTAAAGGTGTAGGAGAAAAGATTAGTAGTGCGTGGGACGGTGAAAACTTAATGGCTTTAAATTCTAAAGGTGACAACATGTTATTCTTAGAAAACATATCACGTAATACATGTGTAGATTATAGACGTGCTTGGCAGTTAGCTAACTCTGATATAAGTTGGATGCATTTTGATTGGTTTGTTAAAAGTTATAACAACTATAAACAAACTAATTTTCTTATGGATTACACTGATATGTTATCTGGTTTTTTAAACATGGATAATACACCTAGATTAAAAGCTTTAATTGTAGATGAGGCTCAAGACTTATCAGCGTTACAATGGAAGTGCGTACATAAACTAGCTAAAGATGTAGACCAAGTATACATAGCGGGTGATGACGACCAAGCTATTTACAAGTGGGCAGGAGCAGATACCGAGCATTTTATTAACCTAGACGGTAAAGAAATATACCTCGACCAGTCTTATAGAGTCCCTAGGAGAGTCCATGACGTAGCCCTTAATATAGTTAGCCGTATTAAACGTAGACGCCCTAAAACGTGGATACCTAAAGAGGAAGAAGGCTCGGTTACATATCATAAAAGTTTTGAGCACATAGATATTGCTGAAGGTGAGTGGCTAATACTAGCTAGGAATAATTATCTACTTACTAAGGTAGAAGAACATGTAAAAAATGCTGGTTATTTTTATACTAAAAGTGGTAAACCTAGTGTTACTGATAATTTAATACAGGCTATAAAAGACTGGGAACTATTACGTAAAGGTACGAGTATAGAAGCGTATAGAATCAAAAAGATATACGGATACATGAAGGCTGGTAAAGGGGTAAAGGTAGGTTTTAAAACTATGAAACAAGCTGACCCAGAAGCTTTCTTTAATATTAATCAACTAAAAAAAGACTACGGTTTAATGGTTGATGGTATATGGCACAAGTGTTTTGACCTATTAGGAGATACTAATACTCAATACATAATAAGTGGTTTAAGAAAAGGTAAAAAGGTAAACTCATCTAGAATAAAGATGAATACTATCCACGCTACTAAAGGTGGTGAGTGTGATAATGTTATACTACTGACTGACGTAGCTACTAAAACATATGATGAATTAATAAGAAGTCCTGACAATGAGTGCCGAGCATTTTACGTAGGAGTTACTAGAGCTAAAGAAAATCTACACATAGTACAAGGGAGGACAAAGAAAGAGTTTAAGATAATGATTTAACTTTACTTTCTAGTTAGAAGTAAAGTAAAATTTTACTATCTGTTTTTAACTAATACTTTACTTATGAATATATTTTACGTACATAAAGACCCCGCCCATGCTGCAATGTGCTTACCCGATAAGCTAGTAGTTAAAATGCCTTTAGAAACTGCTCAAATGCTTAGTACCGCTCAACGTGTATATAACGGTGAGGACTGGTGTGACCTTAACGGTATCTATAAAAAAGCGTATCTTAATCACCCTTGTACTATATGGGCTAGGGAAAGTGTTCAAAACTATACGTGGCTATACTATCACTTTTTTGCTTTATGTAAGGAGTACGAAACTAGGTACGATAGGGAACATCTTAGTTTTACTAAGCTTAATGATAAATTACGTCTAGCCCCTAAAGGCATGCCCGACAGCGGTAAAACTGCTATGCCACAGGCTATGCCCGACCAGTATAAAAACCCTGACCCCGTTAAAGCTTACCGTGATTACGTAGTTAATGAAAAACATTACGCACAGTGGAATAAAATACCAGACAGGCAACCAGTATGGTGGCAACGTGCGTCCTAGTAGTGCTAAGGCTAAAGGTCGTAAACTACAGCAGTGGTTTGCTACTAAGTTAGTAGAGATACTAGGTCTTGACCCAGAAGATTTAGAAAGTAGACCTATGGGTAGTCAAGGTGAAGACATTATAATGGGTAAACAGTCTAGGAATATATTCCCTTACTCTATAGAGTGTAAAAACCAAGAAGCTGTAAATGTATGGAAAGCCTATGAACAAGCTGAAAGTAATTGCGGTAAATACGAACCTTTAGTTGTTATAAAACGTAACCGAAGTAAACCGTTAGTACTAGTAGAAGCTGAGTATTTTATTAAACTACATGAGGAGTAACATGAACGAAAGAAGAGTACAAGACTTTAATGATTTTATGATAGAACGTCATAATATTTTCATAAGAAAGGAGATAAACAATGAGCCCTACCCTTGGAGCAATGATAGTATTCTTACTGAGTACAGCTTTTGTAATGTGTATCGTGAGTTAGATAGAGTTACTATATGGATACGAGAAAACTGGAGAGAGCCTTACGCTGACCACCCTAACCTACCTTTTGCTATGGCTATGGCTAGGCAAATCAATTGGCCAGATACCCTAGAAGAAATAGGTTTCCCTATAGAGTGGAGACCTGACCATGTAAAAACTATAATGCAAGAACGTATGGCTAAGAAACAAAAGGTATATACTGGGGCATATATGTTAACTGGTACGTTAGGCGGAACTAAAGTAGAACAAACAGTTGACAAAATACTAACCCCACTATATGCTAATTTTCCTTGTGACTTTAGTAGTTTAGAAAATAGCTGGAAAAGTTTTTTACCCTACGCTGGGTTTAGTGACTTTATGTCCTACGAGGTAGTTACTGATTTACGCCATACTAAATGGCTAGAAAAAGCCCCTGACATAATGACTTGGGCTAATCCTGGACCAGGAGCAATGAGAGGGTTAAATAGAATATTCGGTAGACCGTTAGACAGTAAGCAGAAAAAACCTTTGTTCATACAAGAAATGAGAGACTTACTAGCCTTACTAAATAACACACCGTTACCTTTAGAAATGAGAGACATAGAGCATTGCCTATGTGAGTTTGATAAATATGAGAGGACACGTTTAGGTCAAGGTAGACCACGTTCCAGATATAAACCCCGTGAATATGAGGAGGACATACTATAATGATTATTTATATTCCAACTAGAGGCAGAGCACACGATCAAGTGACCCTGTCATATTTTCCTGAGGAGATGCGTAAAGACGTAGTCCTAGTAATTGATGATGATGAGGAGCATTTATATAAAGACAAATACGATTGTAAGTATATGGTTATTCCTTCTAGTATAAAAGGCATATCGGGTAAACGTCAATACATACATGAGAATACTACCGACCCTAAAATAGTTATGTTAGATGATGACTTACGTTTTTACATACGTAAATCTCCTACTGACTGGCATTTAAGATATATAGAACCTGAAGAATATCCTGCGTTATTCGGGTTACTTGATAAATGGTTAGATGATTATGCCCATGTAGGGGTAAGTGCTAGGGAAGGCAATAACCGTGTAGAACACTTATCAGTTGAAAACACTAGGTACATGAGGGTGTTAGGGTATAACCTAGATATGTTTGACGGTATAGAATTAGCGAGGACTAAAGTTATGGAAGATTTTGATATTAACTTACAGCTACTACGTCAAGGTAAAGCTAGTAAGATTAGTTATTATTACGCTCAAGGTCAAAAGTCATCTAATGCAGCTGGTGGTTGTAGTGAGTGGCGTACTGAAGAAATACAATCAGAAGGTGCTGAGTTACTTCATAGTTTACACCCTGACTTTGTTAAAATAGTAGAGAAAGAAACTAAAACGGCATGGGGTGGCGGTATACGTAAAGACGTAAACGTTCAATGGAAAAGAGCCTACAACAGTGGGATAAATAAACAATCAGGGGAGTTATTTTAATGGATGTAATAAATTGTAGAAATGTAAATGATGGCTTTATAAAAGCTATGGATATGCTATCTTTTGATCAGCAAGATATAAGAGAAAGTAGGGCGGGTAACGTAATAGAACATGACGTACCAGTATCTACAGTATTTCAAAAACCTTACGAAAGAGTATTATTTGAAGAAATACGAGACGCTAATCCTTTCTTTCATTTTATGGAAGGGCTGTGGATGTTAGCTGGGCGTAATGATTTAGAGTTTGTTAAACAATATAATCAGCGTATGTCAGAATATAGTGATGATGGTAAAACACTTCATGGTGCTTACGGCTGGAGATGGATAGATTATTTTCAAAAGTCTCCTGTTAGTAAAATAAACCAACTAGAAATTATAATCAGAAGGTTAAAAGAAGATCCTACTGATAGAAGGTGTGTACTACAGATGTGGGATCCCGTACAAGACCTTGACCGTAAAGGTGTAGATGTACCATGTAATACTACTATCTATTTTAAGGTACGTAACAATGAGTTACTGATGACTGTTTGTAATAGGTCTAACGACGCTATCTGGGGCACATTCGGGGCTAATATAGTACATATGTCTATGCTACAGGAATACGTAGCTAGTGCTTTAGGTATTAGTATAGGGGCTTATACTCAGGTTAGTGATAGTTTTCATGCCTATACTAAAGTGTTTGAAGATATGCATAGTCACTTAGAAGAAGCAGACGCTTTTGATTTTTATTCTATGAAATATTTTGAAAACCCATATGAAAATAGAGGCATTAATTATTACCCTATGGTAAATACTGATAGCATAGAAGACTGGAATAATGAACTACATAAGTTTTTAGAACGTAAACCTTTTGAAGATATGGAGTTTGATGATATTTTCTTTAGCCACGTAGCTGCACCTTTACAAGATGCATGGTTTTTACATAAACAAGGTGAAACTGATGACGCTATGTCTGAAGTTCAAAACTGTATAGCAACAGACTGGGCAACCGCAGGTTTTGATTGGCTTATGAGGAGGGCTAAGTGAGTGATAAGATATACCAATGGTCCTACAGTAGATTAAGTACCTTTGAAAAATGTCCTAAGAAAGCACACTATGCCTATGTTAAGCGTATTAAAGAGCCAGGCAATAAGGCTATGGATAGAGGTAAAGATATACACACTATGTGTGAAGATTATATAAGAGGTAGGTATGATGAAATACCTAAACAGTTAGCAGACTTTGAAGAAGCTTTTGACGTACTAAAAGACCTTCACCTTAAAAGTTATGTAACTTGTGAGGGTGACTGGGCTTTTGATATAGACTGGAAACCCGCACCTTGGTTTGGTGATACTACATGGGGCAGGGCTAAAGTAGATGCCTTTGTACATATAGACGGTACAGATACCGCAAGAGTTATAGACTTTAAAACAGGTAGATACGATGGTAATCAAGAGGTACATAGAGAGCAGTGTGAGTTATATGGTGCGGTAGTATTAGAACGTATGCCTGAGATAAAAACTATTACTACTGAACTCTGGTACTTAGACCATGGCAAAATAGATAGGTATGAGTATAGTGCGGACAATATAGTACATAAGCAAAAGAAACTAAATGACCGAGCTATAGCTATGACTACTGCTACTGAGTTTCCAGCTAAACCTAGTACGATGGGTTGTAAGTGGTGTTATTTCGGTAAAGAAAAAATGTGTAATGATAGGTATGAATAATTTAATAACATATACGGAGGTATATAAATGGAAGGAAGTGATTTCGGTTTTATAAAGAAACTGGCAGAAAGTGACGTAACGGCTTTAGTTAGAGCCCAAGAAAGTTACGGCGATAGTTGGCGTAGTAGGGGTGGCGTTGGTGCCTTTATGATGTTAGCCCGTAAATGGGATAGGATAGAAAATCAAGTAGGTAATGATAAATACGACGTATTTAAAACTATAACTGATGACCCTAGTAATGACGGCATACTAGATGATATACGTGACTTACGTAGATATTTATTACTAGTAGAAGCACACGTCAGTAGAAAAATATAGTGATAAGAGGAATAACATTCGGGGCTTTTGATTTATTCCATGCGGGACATGTATTAATGTTAGCTGAGGCTAAAACTGTGTGTGACCACTTAACAGTATGTATTCAAAAAGACCCTAGTATAGACAGACCCACAAAGAATCATCCTATACAGAATATAGTAGAAAGACAAATACAGGTAAAAGCCTGTCGTTATGTTGATGACATATTAGTGTATGAAAGAGAGTCTGAATTACGTAATATACTAAGGGGCGTACAGTGGGACATAAGAATTATAGGTGAAGAATACTTTAAAAAACATTTTACTGGTCGTAAAGAGTTTGGAGTTAAAAAGATACATTGGAATAAAAGAACACATGAGTTCAGCTCAACCGAGTTAAGGAATAGAGTATGTCAAGACAAGTAAGTTTATTTACGCCCGAGGTGGATTGGTCACCTCCTAGCAGTTTACCTGACCTAAGTGGATATAGTGAAGTAGCTGTTGACCTAGAAACATACGACCCTTTGTTGATGTCTCATGGTCCGTCTTGGGCTTTTCCTGATGCTGGTTACATAACAGGCATAGCTATAGCCACCAAAGATTTTAATATGTATTTTCCTATACAGCATGAAGGTGGCGGTAATTTAGATAAGGGTTTAGTTTTAAAATGGATGACTAAGCAAATGAGTTACGAAAATGATAAGATATTTCATAACTCTTTATATGATATGGGTTGGCTTAAACGCTACGGTATAAAAGTAAACGGTACTATACATGACACTATGTTCGCAGCCCCACTAATAGATGAGAATCAGTATAGCTACTCTCTTAATAACTTAGGTGAAAAATATTGTGGTGAAACTAAAGACGAAAGTTTATTAATTGAAGCAGCACAAGCATACGGGTTAAATCCTAAAAGCGAGATGTATAAACTACCCGCTAGGTATGTTGGTCCATACGGTGAGCAAGACGCTGGGCTTACTTTAAAACTGTGGGGAGTATTTAAAGAATTATTAAAGTCAGAAAACGTTATTAAAATATATGACCTTGAAACTTCTTTAATACCTATATTATTAGACATGAGGCACAAGGGCGTACCAGTAGACCTAGACGTGGCTGAAACTGTAAGTAAAAAACTAAAGAAAGAAGAAGACCAAATACTAAATAGTATACATAAAGAGTTTGGTGTTAAACCTGACCTATGGGCAGCACAATCAGTAGCTACCGTATTTGATAGGGCAGGGTTAAGTTACCCACGTACACCTAAAACTAACGCACCTTCTTTTTCAGGTGACTGGCTAGAGGCTCATGATCATAAGTTAGCTAACAATATAGTAAGAGCACGTAAGCTTAATAAAGCTAGGACTACTTTTATAGATAAAATGATATTAGAGCATAACGTAAACGGTAGAATACACGGAGAACTTCATCCTTTACGTAGCGACCGTGGTGGTACAGTAACGGGTAGGTTCAGTAGTAGTAACCCTAACTTACAACAAGTACCAGCCCGTAACGAAGACATAGGACCACTTATACGTAGTATCTTTGTACCAGAAAAAGACCATTACTGGGGGTGTTTTGATTACTCTCAACAAGAACCTAGACTAACTGTTCATTATGCTTCGGCTACAGAACAAGAAGGTGCAGAAGAAGCAGTAGATGCTTATCGTAATAAAAACGCAGACTTTCATCAGGTAGTAGCAGACATGGCTAATATAAGCCGTAAAGAAGCTAAGATTATTAACTTGGGTTTAAGCTACGGTATGGGTAAAGACAAGCTGGTTAAACAATTAGATTTATCCATGCAAGAAGCAGAAATATTATTTGACACGTACCATAAACGAGTACCCTTTATTAAGGGGTTACGTGACCAGTGTGCTAGGCTAGGGGCTAACCGTGGATACATTACTACTATAGCTGGTCGTAAATGTAGGTTTAATCTATACGAGCCTAGGAATGAAAGAAAACCAGCATACCCCTATGATAAAGCAGTTACTGAGTATGGCAGTCAAATTAAAAGAGCTTTTACATATAAAGCTATGAATAGACTTATACAAGGCTCAGCAGCAGATATGACTAAACAAGCTATGGTAGAGTTATACAAAGAAGGTATACTCCCACATACTCAAGTACACGATGAGTTAGATATTTCGGTTACTGACCCTGACCAGTGTGAATTAATTATGCAGGTTATGTCAGATTGCACACCTTTATGTGTTCCCAATAAAGTTGATGCTGAGGTAGGTAGAAGTTGGGGAGAAGCAACAGTTCATTATAAGGAGTTTTTTAATGAGTAAACGGATAGAGAAAGAAAAAATGTATTCTGAGATAGTTTCTAATTCAAAGAAAGGTAAAACTCTCGAGCAATTAGGTATTGAGTATGGTGTTACTAAAGCACGTGCGTGGCAGATTGTAAGATTCACTCAAATAGGTCAAGGTGATTACTATACAGGATATAAAATGTTTATGGACAAGAAGTCAGAGATAGACGGCACACCTGACCTTACAACTAAAGAAAGAAGTTTTCAGCTTAGAAGCTGGTTAAACTCTCTTAACGTAAGGCTAATAAAGGGTAAGTATGACGAACAACCGAGTCATTAGCATTAGTTTGAATATGCTAGTATTGACTAGCGACCTATAGTTTAATAAAGGTAGTTAAATTATTAGGAGATAATATGTTAGAATTAAACGGTGACGTGTGGAAACTAGCCGAGGAAGGCGGTTACTACTTAGAAGATATGGATAATATGCGAATGGCTACAGCTTTGATAGGTTTAAAATTAGAAGCAGGTACTAAGTCAGGTGATATGGGTCTTAAGTTTACTAGAGTGTCAAGCTTTAAAGTATTAAAAGAATACTTTTACGGTTTAAAGAAAAGTAAAAAAGACGCATACAAACAATTAGTAGAAGCAGGTATTTACGACCACTATTTAAACAATGCATCCAGCGTATAGCACATATTTTGTATACTTTTTACCTGACCTACCTAGTCAGGTATTAAAGTTTGATATGACTGAAATGCATAAAGTTAAAGGAGGAGGTATTTATATAGGTGACCCTATGAAGATGTCCCCTTCTTTAGCTATACACCAAGCTGAACGTTGGTACAAAGAACATACAGGTAAAACTAAGAAATTTAAAACTGCTAAATGTGGACAGATAGCCTTATACAAAATACTGAGTAAAAAAGCTAAACCTTTAACCGAGAAAGATATGAAAAATTTATACAAAAACCATAAGGTAGATATACCTAAACCCAATAACTATTGTAAAACTGTGCGTGGTCGTGACCCATACGATACTACTCAAATTCTAATAAGAACAGACAAAGTACCCATGAGCCAAAACAATAAAGATAGACTGCTTAATTACAAAGGCAGACCCAGCATTCAGAAAGTTTTAGATAAAGGCATACTTACTTTAAATGATATTAAGTATGATATAAAGCTAGGTTATATTACTAGGGGATCCTAGTTTTAAGCTTACTGTAAGCCCGTATAAGCCCTTGAGTTTAATACTAGGTACTAAGGCTTACCTTTAAAACTCATAGCGTCATAGCCCTTAATTATTTTTTGATTTTCATTTACTTATATACCTATCGTATATATTATATTAACTATATATTTACTTAAGGAGTACTATATGAAAGAAGATATTACAATGATATACGCACCCAACTTTGCCCTTGAACCACACTGGGTTGTAAGCTACGGTAGTGCGTCATTAGATGACCGTGAAGAAATTATATGTTACCATCAAACAGAAGTAGAAGGTGCCTGTAATTTAGTAGACCAAAGATACAACCCTGATACTATTTATGTATTCAAAAGACCTGATGAAAAGCAAGACGCTTACTTTTGGAAGGGCGGTATGTTATCGGTAAACGGTAGGTAGCATGGAAATAACATCAGAAATACCTTTACCTAGTCTTGAGTCTCGGTTTAAACAAAAATATCATTTTTACAAACTAGGCGTAGGTGACAGTTTTTCTGTACCTTATACTAGTGAAGCTGATATTGCTAGGTTTAGAGCAGCAGTAAGTGCTTACACAACTCGTAATCAGAGAGTTTTTACCACACGTACTACCATAGAAGACGGTGAAAAGTTTTGCAGAGTGTGGAGAGTTGAGTGAATAAAAAAACTTACACAGATCAAGATGCACTACAAGATTTAGATTTTAAACCTAAAGTTATGACCTTTGAATTATTAAGGTATGCTAATGAAAAAGCTTCCGATTCAGGTTATAATCGAATAATAGATTTAGATAGTTTTGTAGAGACCGTAGGACTACATGGTATTGACCCTAAAACTGCACACTTTCCTGTTAAACCTTTATTGTTACACGAACACGCTAAAGGTATTTCAGCTGAGCCACACATGAGGGTTATGATAATAGGACCGATAGGAATATCAGTGATACTAGATTGCCCCTTAGAAATTTACGCTAAACTACCTTACATAGACCTAGTAACTGGAGACCATATAAAAATAAACTGATGGAGGAAAAAGTTTCATATCTACGTTGTACCGCTCCTAAGTGTGACAACCCTTTAATAGGTCAAAGAAGAAAGTATTGTTCCTATATATGTTCACGAAAATCACAAGAACATAGCTATAAAGAAGTCTATAGTGCTATGGATTGGGCTGGTGGACCTAGAGGTATGATAAGTGCTAGTTCAGTTAAAAAAGATGAAAGTTTTGTCGGCGGTAATGACCGTTGGTGTAATCATGATTACGGTATAGACCCAGATATATTTGAGATAGCTGTACAGAACCATGAGAATTTAATGTTAGCTAGAGCAGAACATGAAGCTATGGTTGTGTATGATGGTTTAAATATATTTAAAGAATCCTATAATCAAAACCATGAAACCTCTTACGAAACAACTCAAGCTAGAAAACAAGAAGTAAACCTAACAGAAGATGAAAGAGAACTAAGAAACTTAAAACAAAAAAATGCTAGTAAAGAGTATTACGCTAAAAATAGAGAATATTTATCTGAGCGTCAGAGAAAAAGATACGCAGAAAATATAGAGAAATACAGGAGATACAGCAGAGAGTATTATGCAAAAAACAAAAACAAATCTAACCCCTAAACAGGAAAAATACGCTCAAAACGTAGCTAAAGGTATGAAGAAAAAAGACGCTGCCATACAGGCAGGATACAGTGAAAAAAACGCCACACGTGCTGGTTATGTTCTTGACTCAGAGGCTAACCCTTTAGTCAAGCAAAGAATAAACGCACTACAAGAAAAAGCAGCAAAGAAAGTAGAACTCAATTTATCTACTCATCTTGTCGATCTTAAAGATATACGAGAAGGAGCAATACGTAACGGGGCATGGTCTGCTGCGGTAACTGCGGAAGTTGCTAGGGGTAAAGCAGCAGGACTTTATGTAAACCGTAGTGAGTTAACAGTAAACAGAGTTGATACTATGTCTAAAGATGAAGTTTTAGAACGTATGAAACAATTATATTATGACACCGGAGGAGTATTACCAGCAGGTAAAATCATAGAAGGTGAAGTTGAAGAAGGAGAAGACGAAGATGAACTTGAAAAGAGAGAGAAGAGAAATACAAAGAGTACAAGTAAAGTTGGATAAAGCTAAAGAAATAGTGAAATATTACGAAGAAATACTGTTTTGTTTAAAAGCTTATGAAGCAAAATTAATAGAGGGAAAAGATGGCTAATTGGCACGGTGGTAAGGGCAGTAGAAGACGCCCAGAAGATACAGATAAAATAAAAAACAATTGGGATAAAATATTTAAAAAGAAACCGCAAATGAGTGGTTTAGCAGAAAGATTACTAGAGCGTTCTTTACAAAGA
>Ga0207890_1000365_pt1 | contig 13982 bp, 16 predicted proteins | sample LinPmetageLP48_FD_184059 | JGI IMG/M metagenome (GOLD analysis project Ga0207890, IMG submission 184059) | Marine viral communities from the Pacific Ocean - LP-48 (SPAdes) | ecosystem: Environmental > Aquatic > Marine > Oceanic | place: Pacific Ocean | collected 2011-06-13 | reverse complement strand
AATGACAGACAGAACAGACGCAGAACTACTACAAGACTACACAGCAATGGGTCACTCAGTAGCACTCATCACAGATGTAATAGCTGGAAACGCTATGGCTGGTGAAGCAAAAGAAGATAGACAAGGCTGTGTAGACAGAAATGTTGAGCATCTTGAGCTAATGAAAGCTAAATCAGATTGGGGTAGTGAAGATATGACAGCTACAACCAATGCTATTAATGCAGGGAAAGGTTACACTGCATCTTAACACCATAAAGGGAGGAAATTATGGCTAAGAAAAAAGAAATAAAAGAAAATGTTCTTACAATTAACGGGGAAAAATATTCTGTAAATTCCTTATCGGAAACAACTAAATATTTTGTAGCTCAAATTAAAGATCTACAAATGCAACGTGACAGGCTTCAATTTGAAATGGATCAAAAGTTAGCTGCTCTTGATATGATGACAGCGAGACTTGGACAATCTATGAGACCTGAAGAAGAAGAAGAGGCTATTGAAGTAAAAGGATAGAGCATGGGAAAAGGTCAAAAACATTATCTTAAAAATGGTACGCTACATAAAGGAGGTGTGCATAAAATGTCAGATGGTTCTTTGCACACTGGTAAGACCCACACTAAGACCTCCAAAACATTAGTTCATTTCAAAGATCTTTCGAAGACAGCGCAAAAGAAAGCGAGGGCATAACATGTTTGGAATGTTAAGTAGTATCTTAGGGCCAGTTGGCAACTTAGCGTCAAGTTATATGGAAAATAAAACTGAAGCGCAAAGAGGAAAGACAGCGATTGCCAAAGCTAAAGCAGACGCTGAAGCCAAGGTTATGGTAAGTGCCGCTACAAGCACAGCCGAATGGGAAAAAATAATGGCTAAAGGAAGCCAGGACTCATGGAAGGACGAGTGGTTAACAATTTTATTCAGTATTCCACTTTGTCTTGCATTTTGTGGGGATTTTGGACGAACCATAGTGGCACAAGGTTTTTCAGCTCTTGAAGTTATGCCAAATTGGTATCAATACACTCTAGGCGTTATTGTCTCTGCTAGTTTTGGCGTTCGTTCTGCAACTAAATTCTTTGGAGGTAGAAAATGAATTTAGAAGTATTAATAGAGCAATTGGAAATTGATGAAGGCTTAGTTGAAGCCGTTTATTTGGATCACTTGGGTTTAAAAACTTGCGGAATAGGTCATTTATGCCGTAAAAATGAACCCGAATACGATATGGAAGTAGGAGATCCTGTAAGCAGAGAAAGAATAAATGAACTGTTTAATGAAGATGTAGAAAGTGTACTTTCCGACTGTAACAGGCTTTATCCTGACTTCGATGAGCTTCCAGAAGAAGCCAAACAAATAATTTGCAATATGATGTTTAATATGGGTTTAGGGCGTTTATCAGCGTTTAAAGGTATGAAGCGTGGTGTAGATGCAAGGGATTGGGAGTCAGCCGCAAATGAGATGGTAGATTCGAAATGGTACAACCAAGTTCCAAATAGAGCAGAAAGATTAGTTGAAAGAATGAGACAAATACAATAAACACTAGTAAAACTAATTATTTTTTGTTAAATTAATACAGAAAGGTGGTTTCCTTGTTAAAAAACACAGCTAATATGGGTAGATTTGGCGATACAGAAATGGCTCACGTTAGTCCTGGAGAAGTCGTGGTCCCACGTCCAGTTCTGGAAAACAACCCTAATCTTGGTGCTGGAATTGCCACTGCGATTGAAAACATGGGGGGAAACCCAGAGCGTTATGTAGTTGGTTCACAGAGCAACAGCATTAATCCTGATACTGGAAATCCAGAATACTTTTGGAAAGAATTACTTTCTATAGGAAAATCTATTTTCGGCTCTAAAGCGGGGCAAGATATTATTACAAATGTAGCTTTGCAAAAGTTGATGGGTGGTAAAGTAAATGCAGGGCAAGCCTTGGCTAGTGGATTAGTAGGTGGATTAAGTGGGGATTCAGGATTTTTTGGTGAATCAGGAGGTCAACAAAAACCTAAAACAAAAACTGTAGCTACTAAAGCATCAAATGCCGTAGAAAGCATAGCCCCTGTTGCTAAGAGAGCAAAAGCAGAAGGCACAATGGGGATAGGTAGTCTTCTTGGAGATGCGGTAGCAGGTAAAGGAAAAGACAACTTTTTAAGTAATTTATTAAATAGTAAGGGTGGGGAAGCTTTGCTATTTGGTTTAGGTTCAACATTCCTAGATAAGATGTTTGGAAAAGAAGAAGAACAGCCTGGTAGAAGACCTTTTGGAGGAACTACTGAATTTAGACCTATCTTAGGGGGCTATAATTATGGGGGTCAAGTTTACCAAAGAAGAGATGGTGGAATAATGCCAAGCGAGGGTTCGGGTACTGAAGATGATGTTCCTGCAATGCTTACGGCTGGTGAGTTCGTGCTTACTAAAAAGGCTGTAGAAGGTCTTGGCAACGGTAATCTTAATCGAGGTATACAAAACGGTTATAAATTAATGAATAATCTTGAAGGAAAAGCATAATGGCTGAAGTCGTAGAAAGCATTAATCGTCGCCCAGAATACATAGAAGAACGTGAAAAAGCTTTATTAGATCAGATATTCGGAAAATATAACGAAGAAACTGGTGAATACGAAGGCGGCACGATGCAAGAGGAGGATCTGTTCAGAGTACCTGAATACAGACAGCCTGGACTTGACCCTTTAGAAAAAAAAGCTCTTGATTTAGCGGGTAGCGAAGGATTTATTAACAGATATTCCCCATATTTTGATAAGTCTACTGAAGCCATAGGTGGCGGATTAGATACTATGAAAAAGGGTGCGGGATACTTTGATGATGCAAGAGCTTCAGTAGATAAGGGTACTGGGTCTTTTGACCCTGAAGCTGCGACATCTAAATTTATGAATCCATATAGGCAAGATGTTATTGATGAAGCAATGTCTCAAATAGACAGGCAGGGCAAAATAGCACAAAATAATATTTCAGCTAAAGCTATACAAGCAGGAGCGTTTGGTGGTTCTAGAGAAGGCATACAAAGAGCTGAAAATGATAGAAATATTTTGGCTCAAAAATCCCAAACTATAGCTGGTCTTTTAGACAAGGGTTATGGTGACGCTTTAAAAACATCTTTAGGTTCGTTTGAAGAAGAAAAGAAGAGAAACTTAGAAGCAGGTAGATTGACAGGTGGATTAGGATCTTCTTTATCAGGTGTGGGAGCTAACATGGGTAATGTTGGTGGAACTGCCGCTGACGTAGGTAGAGTTTATGGATCTATGGGTCCAAATGATTTAAGGCTTATGGCTGGTCTTGGCGGCGGGAAAAGAGCATACGATGCCGAAGGAATAGAGATAGCCCGTAAAGAGTTTCAAAGGCCACTTGAGGAGGCTAATAGACCTATTGCTTATGGTTATGACGCATTAAAAGGAACGCCTTCAGCGGGTCTGTACAACACCTATAGACCACAACCTAACGCTAATCCATTTTTAAGTGGGATAGGAGCATACACAGCCATTCAAGGCATTAACCAAGCATAAGGACAGGAAAATGGCTGAACCTCTAGGATTGTTGACTAGCGACGAAAACAGACTTAAAGAAGCAAAAAAAAGGTCGGAAGGGTATCAAGAATTTAGAGATGCCCTAAAATACCCTTTTCAATTTTTGCCTAAATCAGTAAGTCCAGTTAATATAATACCTAGAGTAGGAGCGTACTTTGGAGAAAAAATTGCTGATGGTGTAGGAATTATGTCTGACGTATTGGGAAATCCTGAAGGTTCTGCGGGGGCTGCAAAAATTTCAGATCAATTAAGTGATTTTAATACTCCAAAATATCCTACGCCTGAATTTGATGTTAACGACTCAGAAATTTTCAGTAGCTCATTATTAGCAACTGACGGTCCACAAACTGAAGAATATCAAGCAATAAAAGACAGGGAAATAGCATCTAAAGCAGCTAAAGATCAAAAGTTAATGGATCAACAGTTAAAAGACGAAGAAAGTAATTTAAAATCTTTTTCTGGAAAAACTGATATAATTGAGATAGATACGCCTACTGACCCAACAGAAGATTTGTTTTCTTCTGCTATGCAGGATTTTATTACAGGGGCGCGTGGAGCTGGCCCTGATTCTCCAGCGAAGAGAACCCTTGATGATTATAAAAAAGAATTTTCAGAAGCTACTGGAATTGATGTAACTGGAAAAGTAGACAAAAGTTCGGCTTTAATGGCTATGGGTTTAGCTTTAATGCAAAATAAAGCTGGAAAAGGTTTTAATGTTGGTAAAATTCTTGGTGAAGTTGGTAAAGCAGGTGAAGTAGCTCTACCAAAACTAGAAGCCGCTAAAAAAGAAGCAAAAGTTGGGGCTGCACAAGCTGGTAAATACGCTTTAGAAATGCGTTCTTCAGATGAAACAAAACGAGCTGCTGCTAAAGAAAAAATGATGGCTCGTGGTAATTATTACATTATACCAAAAGGCGAGGGGATTAGCGGTCAAATTGCTAATTTAGATAAAGGTTCATTGGAGTCTTTAAATAAATATGAACTATCTAAATTAATGGAAAATCCTAAATTCTCTTCTAAGTATGATGTTTTGCCAGGGTCAACTTGGTCAAGTATTGTAGAAGAGGCAATGAAAACTCCAGAAGCAAAAGAAAATTACATAACTGCTGGAAGGTTTCAAAATTTAATTCCTGGTCTTGATGATAAAGCATTTCAAATTAGATTATTTGATCCTAATCCAAATACTAATCCAGATGGTAATGTTATTATGGCTGGAGATGGATCAGAATATTATAGATTATTGGCTAGAATGGCTCAAGACACTGAAAAAGCTAAACAAAAATTTATTGACTTAGGTGCTTTAAATAAAGGAACAAATGCGTTTAGATATTCTGCAAATTCGTTAGATGGTGTTGCAGAAGCTTTTGGTATTAACTTTGTTGAAGGTACAAATGCTACACAAAAAATGAAAAAAATATTAACACAGTTGCAAGCTAAAAACGCACCAAGAATATTAGGTGAGGCTGGTAAAACAATATCTGACGCTGATAGACAAATGGTAAAAGATATTGTTGGCAATGTTACAATAATGTCTTCAGAAGATTTATTAGCTGAAAAATTTACAGATTTATTTAATGATATTATTTTAGGTGCTGAAAATGACATTAGACAAGGATTAAGTACATTAAATAAATATACTGGAAGAAAAATTGGAGATGAAGCATATAGCAACAAAGCTTTAAGTAAAGAGAAGCAAGAAAAACTTAATCTTTATATGAAAAATTTTATGAAAAGTTGAGGTTTTAAAAAATGGAAGATAGAACTAAATTAACTCTTTTTCAAGGAATAGAATCTGGTCTTTTTAGTGATCGTCAAAAACTTACAGCTTTTGAAGCAATAGAGAAAGACGTTGATGATTCAGAAGTAGCTGATCTTCTTGGGTCTTTGTCTTTTTCAACTTTAGACTCAGATCAAAGTTTAGAAGAATTAGTAGATCAAAGAAGAGGCCGTGATACAGCTAATTTTGATTATGTTTCTGGAGCTGACGGAAGATTGCGTTCTTTAGTTTCTTTCGGAGAAACTTCAGGAGATAAAGAAGAAATATTAAAATCTCTTGTTGGTGAGGACGGTTTTATTCGTGATGAAGGTGGAAATTTAGCTCTTACGGAAAAAGGTCAAGCCGAAAGGGGAATAGAATACAAAGGTAAAAACTTAGTTATTGAAGACGATGCTTTTAGTTTAAGAGATTTTTCTGATTTAGCAGGTATTGCTCCAGAGGTTGTTGGTAGTATAGGAGGATCAATCGCTGGGGGAGTTTTAGGTATTCCTGGTGGTCCTCTTGGTATAGTAGCTGGTAGTGCCGCTGGCGCGGCTACTGGTGCGGCTACATTTCAAGCCGCTGAAGAAGCAATAGAATATCTACTTGGTGTTCAAACACAAACTGGTAAAGAAGTTGCTAAAGATGTAGCTATGGAAGCGGCAATTGCTGGTGGTTTAGATTTAATTGGTGGAACTATTTTTGCAATTGGCAGAGGTGGCAAAAGATTAGCAACAGGAGCTTATAAAAAAGGTCAAAACTTAGCTAAAGCTCCAACAGCTCAACTAAAAGAAGAGGCGCTTGATAGAGCGCTTTCAATTACAAGAAGAGGAGGTCAACCAAGTTATGATTCTGTTGGCGCTCCAAGACCATTATCATATGGTCAAAAAGTATCAGAAGGTATAACTCAAGACAAAACTAGACTGGAAAGAGCTATTAATTTTGCTTTTACAGAAAAAGAAAAATTTCAAAGAGTTCTTAATAGAAGTCAAACTGGTGTAGATGATTTAGGTAACACTTTAGAAACATCAGGAGTTGGCCTAATTAAAGCTGCGGAGACAGCTCAAAATTCAGCTCAACAATCTGCTTTTAAAGCGATTGATGATAGTATTGATTTTTTACAAAAATCTTCAAAAGAAGGTTTTGAAATTAACAACTCAACATTGGAATCTATAAATAAAGCATTTGCTAATTTTAGCGAAGTGTCAAAACTTGACTTTCAAGCTGTAGATGACCTCTTAGCAAAAATAATAAAAGAAGAACCTAGTGTTCAAATTAATGGGCAAGTACAAACAAGAACTGGAGGTTATTTAAAAGTTTTTGATACAAAATCTTTAAATGCTAAAATGGATGATCTTCTTGAACGTGCTGGGTCAACCAATCAATTAGATCCTACTGTATTAAAAATAAAAAACACTCTTGATGATTTTGAAGGTAGAGCTTCTTTTGAAAATTTATCTATTTTAAGAAAATCAATTAATGACGATATGTTTTTTAATGGTACTCCCAGCAGAACTGTCATGGATCAATTAAATGTATTTAGAACCGTAATAGATGATCAAATGGATAGCTTAACTATAGACACTATGAAAGGAATCCCTAGGCCAAAAACTTTTGCAAAAGCCGCAAAAAAAAGAAATGATGCAATGGATAACTACAGAAGTGGAATAGAAAGGTTTGAAAGAGTTTCAGATTTACGAATAATTGATAATTTTAGAAAAGCTCAAAGAGAACCAGGATTATTTAGCGATGGCCTTGCAAGAAAAATAGTTCAAAATGATTCACCCGAAAGATTAAATTATCTTTTAAGAGCTGTAGATAACCCAGAAGAAGTAAGAGCTGGTTTAGCTCGTCAATATTTAGATGATGCTATGACTAAATCAGGTAGGGATTTAAACGATCCAACACAATTTAATGGAAAAGCTTTTTATGAACAAATAAAAGCTTTAAAGGGAACAGGAAAAGTTTTATTTAAAAATAACTGGGATGAGGTTCAAAAATTATCACGAGGTTTAAGGTACACTAAGTTAGACAATACATTAGACGATGCTACGTTAAAAAGTATTATTTCTCAACAACCTGGAGACAATTTAGTTTCTTCTCTTCAAAGATTAAGTCTTGCTCAAAATAATCTTGAAGAAACTCTTAAAAATACTGCAATTAAAAAACTTAATGAGGGAAATTTTACTCCAGCAGAAGCTGTAAGGGCAATAATAAATCCTAAAATGACAGAAACTGACGTGTTAAGAACGCTAAATTTATTTAAAAATGACCCAGTTGCTTTAGATCAAATAAAAGGATTAGTTACTGAAGATATTCTTACAAATATTAATGCAGATATTTTTTCGACCAAAGCAGGATCTTCTGCTATAACAAAAGCTTTAAATAGTTATAAACCAGGAGTTTTAGAGAAAATATATAGTAAAAAACATTTAAAACATTTAAGAAATTTTGGTAAAGATTTAGAGAGTCTTGGAGATTTTGGGAAAGAAGGCGCAATATCAACATCGGCAATATCAGTAGGTTTTTTAAGTTCGCCTTTTAAAAACGCTACAAAATTAACAAAATTTGGTTTTTTTGGAAAAATATTTAACGATCCAGCTAGGTTAGAACAATATTTAAAATTTAAAAAATCTGGTATGAATACTTCTGAAGCAATAACACAAATAGCAAAAGAAAGCACAGGAGATTTATCTGGATTACAAAAAATTGTAAAACAAGTGGGTAAAGTTTCAACTCTTGGTACTAAAGGAGCCTCACAACTTACGCGTCAAGGAATACCTCGTGCTGCTTATGGTGGAGCTTCAGATCAAAGTACTCCAGTACCAGTTGTAAAGCCTCCTGAATTTGGTTTTCTTAACGACGATGCTTTCTCCAGATCGCCTCAAGCCACTAGTACTACAAAACCTTTAAGTCCCATAGAACGAATACGGCAAGAGGCTGTAAGAAAAAGCATCCGCCAAAGAGCAGCAGAAGACCCAACAATAGCATCTACATTACTTGGCGGCCTTGGCAGCGCGAGTTTATTAAACCGTCCTTAGTCTTCGAGTACTGACTCGATTCCATATCTATTTTTAGTTTCTGGAAATGGTTGCATTGGCCTGACGTTTTCATAAGCTTGGTCTACAAGCCTGGAAAGTTGTCTTCCTATTGATCTGTCTTCTACATCAGCAACATGGACAAGTTTGTCGTAAGCACTTAGAGTAAGGCTCACCGATTTATATTTAAGTGGATTTGGCATATAAGGATTCCTTTAAAAAATGTTAGTAAAAGCACCATATAATCCCAGAAGATTTGGGTCAAGGTCTAAATACAATAATAAAAAGGTAACCATAAACGGTATAAAGTTTGATTCTAAATGGGAGTCTGAGCGTTACCTATATATAAAGGCTTTAGAGAGAGCTGGAACAGTAAAAGATTTAGAATTACAGGTACGTTTTGCATTAGAAGTAAACGAACAAAAGATTTGTACTTATATTGCGGATTTCAGGTACAAAAAGCAAGATATGAACGGAATTTGGACAGAAATTGTGGAAGACGCTAAAGGCGTTGAGACACCTGAGTTCAAATTAAAAAAGAAGCTGATGAAAGCCTGTCTTGGCATTGAAATATATTTAAGTAAAAAAACCTCTTGACACATATGCTACGTTATGGGATTAATGTTCCCGTGAACGAAACAAATATCAAGGAGGTCATAAAATGGATGGTGTTGAGCTATTCGAAAGACGCGAAGAATTACGTTATATCGTAAAAGATCTAAGCGCAGAACTAAAAGAAATTGATGAAAAGCTAGAAGATTTATTCTTACAAAAGTCTCGTGATACTTTGAGATCGCTGGGTAAAGACTTTGGCACAGCTACTATTGCAGAAGGCAACAGTAGGTTTAAAATTAACATTCCTAAAAAAGTAAAATGGGACAATGACATGTTAAAGGAAGTGTTTGAGGGAATGAATCCTGATGATGCTAACCACTTTGCAAAAGTAACATTTTCTGTCGATGAGCGAGTTTATAATGCGGCTCACAAAGAAATCAGGGATCTTCTTGAACCCTGTAGAGTTACTGAAATGGGTAAGTTTAAAATTGATAGAGAGGAATCTTAAATGAAATTACAAATTATTTCTGCTGACGAGCGCATGAAAGAAAAGCGTGGTCACAAGATTGTAGTATGTGGTCAGAGCGGTGTAGGTAAAACTACACTTGCTCGAACACTGGACTCAGATAAAACTTTGTTCATGGATTTAGAGGCTGGAGATGCCGCTATCGAGGGCTTGCCTATCGATGTTATTCGTCCAAGAACTTGGCCTGAGTGTCGTGATCTAGCGTGTTTCTTGGGTGGTGGAAATCCATCCTTGGCAGATGAGTCTGCATATAGTCAAAAGCATTTTGAATATGTATCAGCTCAGTATGGTGATCGTGAGGCTATGATGACAAAGTATGATACTTTGTTTGTTGATAGTATTACAGTCGCAGGGCGTTTGTGCTTTCAATGGTGTTTACAGCAACCAGAATGTCATTCTGACAAGAGTGGTAAGTTAGATACCAGAGCCGCCTACGGTTTACATGGTCGTGAAATGATGTCGTGGCTTACACATCTACAGCATATTCGTGAGAAGAATGTTATCTTCGTGGGTATCTTAGATGAGTACACAGATGACTATAACAGAAAACAGTATAACCTTCAGATCGAGGGTGCGAAAACAGGAAGGGAAATGCCAGGTATTGTTGATGAGATAATTACGATGGCAATCCTAACTGGAGAAAATGGACAGTATCGTGCGTTTGTGTGCGATCCATTAAATGAATGGGGCTATCCTGCAAAGGATAGGTCTGGAAGGCTCGAAACTCTCGAAGAGCCTCACTTAGGTAAATTAATTGCAAAAATGGGTAGCGGAAAACCACAGTCTGAAAGACCTTTGGTATTTGTTGACCCTAAAAATCAAAATTCAAATGAAGGGAAAATTAAAGATGCTTAATTTAAATAACACACCTGTTGATGAATCAACAAAAGAGTTTGAACTTATTCCACACGGAACTGTAGTTCGTGCAATTCTCTCATTAAAACCTGGAGACATGGAAGTTCCTGAGTTTGGTAGAGGTAACTGGTTTAAACAATCGTCGAATACTGGAGCAAAGTGGACTCAGTTAGAACTAACTGTCTTCGGTGGACCATATGATCGTAGAAAAGTTTGGGACAATATCTTTGTAGATGGTTCTAAAATGGGCCAAAGCGGTATCCCAGTGGCTAAAGAGATTGGTCTAAGAACTCTTAGATCTATTATCGAAAGTCATAATAATCTTGATCCTACAGATATGTCTGAAGCGGCACAATCTAAACGGCAAATCTCAGGTATTGACCAGTTGAATGGCATGGAAATCTGTGTTAAAATTAAGGTCGAAAAAGGCACAAATGGGTACGCAGATCAAAATAAAATGTTAGTGGTTCTTACTCCGAACTCAAAAGATTTTATCTCTGGTGGTGCGGCTCCTATTAGTAGCCAAGCTCCTCAACCTCAGTCCACAGCAAGTGGTCCTGTTCCTGATTGGGCTAGATAAAAGGCTAAATGTGAGTGGCTAAGGTGTTTATGACCACGCCGATTCACACTCTGACGAGGGGCAGAGTGCCACAAACCCCTCACCATTCTCTCCATTCCAACTAGAGGTTAATTATGATACTAAGACCATATCAAGATGTAGCGGTATCAGACGCATCCAAAGCTTTAGATGATAGAAAGAATACAATCGTTGTCGCGCCTACAGGTGCAGGAAAAACGATTATGCTTTCTGCTTTAATTGGTAAGAGATATAAAAAAGGTAATCGTGTCCTAGTTCTACAGCATCGTAACGAGCTTGTAGAACAAAACATGATGAAGTTTAGTAAAATAAATCCATCTATAAAAACCAGTATTGTCAATGGTACAGTTAAAAACTGGGATGGTGATGCAGTTTTCTCAATGATTCAGACGTTATCAAGGGATAACAATCTGTCTAAAAGACCTAAGTTTGACATGGTAGTGGTAGATGAAAGTCATCACGTTGCCGCTGATACTTATAAAAAAGTAATCAATGCCGTTAGAGATGATAATGAATATTCAGAGATTGTAGGATTTACTGCCACGCCTAACAGAGGCGATGGAAAAGCATTAAAAGGTATATTCGATAATTGCTCACATCAGATTGAGCTAACCACCCTCATTAGAGAAGGTTTTTTAGTTCCGCCAAGGGCGTTTGTAATTGATGTTGGAGTTAAAGATAAACTAAGTGAAGTTCGTAAACTGGCAAACGAGTTCGACATGGAACAAGTCGAAGCCATAATGAATAGAACTATTATTAATCAGCGAGTGGTTCAGGAATGGCTTGATAGAGCAGGGGATAGAAAGACTGTTGTATTCTGTTCTACTATCAATCACGCCAATGCGCTGCTTGATGAGTTTTTAGCTGAAGGTATAAATGCAGAAGTTGTAACAAGCGAAACACCTAAAAAAGATAGATCACAGATTTTGCACGATTTAGAACATGGCGATGTTCAAGTGGTAGTAAACGTAGCAGTTTTAACTGAAGGTTTTGATGCTCCACCAGTGTCGTGCATTGTGCTGACAAGGCCATGTTCTTACAAATCTACAATGGTTCAGATGATTGGTCGAGGTCTAAGGATTATTGATCCAGAGCTTTATCCTAATACAATTAAAAAAGACTGTTTGGTCTTAGACTTTGGAACAAGCATCATTACTCACGGTGCTTTAGATGAGGGTGTAAACTTAGCAGGAAACGAAAACGATGGTGATAAAGGTGTAGCTCCAACTAAAGAATGTTCTAATTGTGGTTGGATTGTTCCTCAAAACTCTCGCGTCTGTCCTAACTGTGGTCATCTGTTCGAGGGGCAAGATAAGTCTGAGTTACATGACTTTGAGTTAACTGAATTTGATCTGATGCAACTGTCACCATTTAGATGGATAGACATCTTTGGTAATGGCAATTGCATGATGGCAACTGGATTTGACGGATTCGGAATAGTGGCTACAATAGGTGAGAACTCAATAGGTCTTGTGAAGTCTCAGAATGGACGCTTAAAGGCTGTTGCGATTGGTAGCAAAGTACAGGCTACTTCTGCCGCAGACGACTTCCTGAGAGAGATTGAGAGCAGTAAAGCAGCTAACAAAAGCAAGAGGTGGTTAAACGATAGAGCTACACCAAAACAAATGGAACTTTTAAAGAAAAATAATGTTGAAATCAACTTTATGGATTTCTCCTGGACAAAGTATAAAGCCGCCTGTTGGTTGAATTATCTTTGGAATAAAGATGGAATAGATAAAATGGTTAAGGAAATGGGTTATGATAAGAAATAATCTTTTAGATGCGGCTAAAGCAAAGATTAATGTTGATCGAGCTGATGTTTATGGTGATGCAAAGTTAAACCACAAGAGAATTGCCGATGGTTGGAACGTCATCATAAACTCTATTGATGGAGATATTAATGAGGGCCATGTGGTTCTAATGATGGATTGGTTAAAGACATCTAGGTTGCTAGAGTCGATGCACCATCAGGACAGTTGGGAGGATAAAATTGGCTATTCAGCTCTAGGTGGAGAATTTATGATAAAGGAAGAGCAAGATGCCAAGGTTTAAGATGAATGTTTTTTTAATTAGTGAAAACACTGAAGGAGAAATATTTACGAATGAATTTAAAATGATTTGTTTTGTTAGGAATAGTTACGACGACCAGGAAGTAGCTGATCGTGCTGGAGAAATAACTAACGATTATATATTAAAATCTAAAAATAATGTTCTTTTTGGCTCTTGTTTTTATTCAGCTAGAAAAGATGACAAACCTTACAATTGGGAGATGTTTTCTTTTAAAGACAAAGGACTTGACGAGAAGTATACAGAAAGAGATTTACGTCATATGATAAAATTATACACTCCAATTGAGTATATTAAAAAATTTAGATTATTTTCCAAAAAGGAAATGCTTACTAACAACAAACGAAAATTACATTAAGGGGGATACATGACTGATAAAATAAGTCCATTTAAAGAAATAGGACATGTGTGTAAGAAATTTGGTTGGGAAACTAAATTATGTGAAATGTCTCAAGAGCAAATAGAAGTATTAATTTATGCAATACAGCAAACAACACCAATCGAGGAGGAAATTTCCATTGATAGACTTGAAGAGAACTACTTTAGAATCACAGGAAATTGGCCGACAAATAGCACCATCATCCCGTTCTAAAGATTTAGAGAATCAAATCTCAGACGCAATAGACGAGAAGATCGTTGAGAATAATAAAAAAATACCGAAACGCAACTATATAGGCGCTTCGTCAATTGGTGAGGAATGTAGCAGAAAAATACAATATAGGTTTATGAACTATCCTTCTGATCCAGAAAGGGAATTTACTGCAAAGACATTGCGTATTTTTCAGTTCGGACATGAGATCGAGGATTACGCGGCTAAATGGTTGCGTGATGCAGAGTTTGATTTAAAAACAGAAGATAAGTTTGGAAAGCAATTTGGGTTCGCTATAGCAGAGGATCAAATAAAAGGTCACATAGATGGTGTTATATTGTCGGGGCCAGTACCTATCGGGTATCCTGCCTTATGGGAAAACAAATCTGCGAATGATAGAAAGTTTAAAGAGTTTGTAAAGCACGGTGTTGCTAAAACAAATAAGGTTTATGCGACTCAGATAGCACTCTATCAA
>Ga0207890_1000362_pt1 | contig 14078 bp, 23 predicted proteins | sample LinPmetageLP48_FD_184059 | JGI IMG/M metagenome (GOLD analysis project Ga0207890, IMG submission 184059) | Marine viral communities from the Pacific Ocean - LP-48 (SPAdes) | ecosystem: Environmental > Aquatic > Marine > Oceanic | place: Pacific Ocean | collected 2011-06-13 | reverse complement strand
ATCTCTTTTAATTTGTAATGACTCTGGTTCAACAACTTTAGTTGATGTTGAAGTTGTCAGAGGAGGTGCAACCTTTGAAGTATTCAAAGCAAAGAGTGTTGCTACAGTTACAACTACAGAATTATTAACACAGCCTTTAGTTTTACAAGAAAGTGATGTCCTTAAAGTTCAAGCTAACGCTGCTAATCAAGTGCATATCATAGCAAGTTTTATGCAAATAACAAAAGGAGAATTATAATGAATGATTCAAAACTTAATCTACATTCTTTTTTTATTACCCCTGTGTTTTCATTTCTTTTAGAGGGCTATTCTCATTTAAAAGATGAAGTAATTGAATTAAAAAAAGAAGATCAAATAGGTGTTAAAGGTAAAAGCACTAATGGTGGTTGGCATAGTAAAGATAATTTACATACACAACCAAGTTTTACTGAATTAAAAACTGAAATATTTAATTTTGCTGATGAAGCTTTTGTACATTTAGGAGTACAAAAACATTATTCACCTGAAATAACAGGTATGTGGGGTATAATTAATCCTCCAGGATCTAGTAATAGACTGCACAATCACCCTTACAATTTTTTGTCTGGCGTGTATTATTTACAGGTTCCAGAAGATAGTGGGCAAATAATTTTTCATGATCCTAAAGCTCAAGCGGAAGTTTTATCGCCTCCAAAAGTAGAGAATCATAGTATTCATGTAGCTCACAGAGTTAATTTTAAACCACAAAATGGAACTTTATTGTTGTTTCCCTCTTATTTAAATCATGAAGTAGAGGAAAATAATTCACAAGAAGATAGAATTGTAGTAAGTTTCAATATTCATTTTACAAGGAGATAAAAATGCCAATTGTTGAACCAGCAGAATTATTAGGTCACATTACGACTGAGGATGGAAGAAGAATTCCACACTATAAAGTAAAAACAGAAACCACACTTACACATGTAGATACAGGTGTTGAGTATGATACTGAAGCTGCAGCTCAAGCTGACGTTGATGATCCAGGAACATCTACAACTGCTGAAAAAATTAGAAGAGATGTAAAAGTATTTGCTCCTTCATTAGCAGATATGTTGGGTGAAACTCCTGAGTAATTAAGCACTACAAGCTTCACATTCCATATCAGAATCTAAACCTGTTACCATAACAGTTGCATCGGAGTTATGTGACTTACCTTGAATTGTATGTATATGAGGCACATTTCTGTGTTCTAATAGTTCTTTTTGTAGTTTTTCGTTTTCTCTTTCCACTGCTAATAAACGTTCGTGGTAACGACTCACCTTATCAGCAAGGGTAGCTATAGCCTTCAATACTTCTTGATTTTCCATAATATCTCCTTGATTTATAATTTTTGGGTGAGATCCAATTTAAACATGTGTATAGAATATATCAAGCAATCTTTTTATAATTGTTTTCTTGACAGGGAATTCGTGTTATGAAAGGGACAGAAAAAGAATGAAAAAGAATAATTATTTTGCAACGCCTATTTACTGCGAAGAAAAACCAGAATGGCTACCAGATATAAATAATGCTTGTGACCCTTATTTAAAACAAACAAAAGAAGAATTTAAACAAGTAATTAAAGAAAGAAAAACTGATTATGGTTTTGTTTATCATTCTTTAGATATAGCGGCTGATGCAAAACTAAAAGATTTCTGTCAATATGTAGGACAAAAATCTGCTGATCTTCTTATGGACATGGGCTATGATTTAAACAATTACAATTTACATTTTACTGAAATGTGGGTTCAAGAATTTCCAAAAGAAGGTGGAGGCAGGCACGCTCCTCACGTTCACGCTAATAATCATGTTTCTGGTTTTTATTTTTTAGAGACAACTGGATCATATCCTATTTTTTATGATCCGAGAACAAGATTAGAAATGATTGCTTTACCTCAAAAAGATAAAAATATTATTACAAGTTCTAGTTCAACTATAGAGTGGAAAATAAATCCCGGAACTTTAATTATAATGCCTTCTTACATGATGCATGAATATAGTCCTCAAAAGAATGACCCTTTTAAATTTATACATTTTAATATTAAAGCTACAGAAAAAAGATTTATGAAAGGAACAGAAAATGATTCTTAAAAGTTGGAATTGGAATTTTGAAAGATGTTTACCTTCAAATTTTTGTGACAATGTAATTAGATATGCAAAAGAACAAGAATTTATGGGTGGACAAATAGGGGGTAAAAAAAATATAGGTTTAAATACAGATGACTTAGCTCCTAAAAGAAAATCTGAAATAGTATGGTTAAAAGAACCTTGGGTACATAAACATTTAACGCCTTTTGTTTTTCACGCTAATAGAAATGCAGGTTGGAATTTTGAATACCACAGACATGAACCAGTTCAATTTACAAAATACGTAGATAATGGTCATTATGGATGGCATAGTGATATGGATGATGAGCCTTATAATGATATAAATGCAGCTTTTTCTCTTGGAAGGATTAGAAAAATATCAATGACTATACCTTTGGTCGATGGTTCTGAATACGAGGGCGGTGATTTTGTTATTAAAAATTCTTTTGGTGATGAAATAGTAATTAAAGAAGCAAGAAAAAAAGGTTCTGTAATTGTTTTTCCATCTTTTTTATTACACAAAGTAACTCCTGTAACGGCTGGAACAAGATACTCTTTAGTGATGTGGACTTTGGGTTGGCCATTTAATTAAAAGGAAAGGATATAAAATGAGTTTTAAAGAAAAAGGTTATGAGATTTGCAAAGGAGCTGTGTCTAAAGAGTTAGCTAGTTTTTGCTATAGATATTTTTTGTTAAAAAGAGAGTCTTATTATTATATGAGAAGTAAAGATTATCTCTCTCCTTATGAAACTATTTTTGGTTTTCATGGTGATAGTCAAATACCAAATTCATATAATTCATACGCAGATATTGCTATGGAAACTTTATCCACCACTATGTTACCTTTTTTATCAAAACAAATTAATGTCGATCTGCATCAACAATATACATACACAAGATGCTATAAGTATGGAGATATTTTAGAAAGACACAAAGACAGACCTGCATGTGAGATATCTGCAACTTTAAATTTAGGTGGTGATCCATGGCCCATTTACATTGATGAAACAGGGGGTATTGATAATGAAGGTATAAACATACTTTTAGAACCAGGTGATTTAATGATTTACAAAGGTTGTGATTTACAACACTGGAGAGAACCTTTTGAAGGTGACAAAGCAGTTCAAGTATTTTTACATTACAATGATAAAAATGGTCCTTACAAAAAACTATGTAGAAAATTTGATGAAAAAGAAATGTTAGGTTTAACTGTAGATTTTAAAAATAAATCATAAATGAAAGAATCCATAGATTATATTTTTCCTACAAAAATTTTTATTTTTGATTTTAATTTAAATGAAATTAATGATGTAATAAAAGATTTTCTTTTAGAAGAAGAAAACATGATAAAAATAAATAATCAGAATCTTAACAACGGTTCGTGTGGAACTTACTTTACAGATTTTTATGGTCCTTGTAAAAATCAATCTTATGAAAATTTAATAAATAATATCTCACATTATTTTGACAATCAAAGACTAGATTTTAAAATGATAAGTTATTGGAGCGCTTGTTATACTGATAAATCTATGCACTCAGCACATTTACATTCAGACACGATGCGTCCAAATTTTGAAAATTGGAATTATTCTTCTGTTCTTTGTTTATCGGATTTAGGGGAAACAAGATTTTTATCTTCAAATTATTCTTCAGATAAGATAGATCAAATATATCCTTCTAAGATTGGAAGAATGTTAATATTTCCTAGTAACTTATTTCATGATGCTTTGAGTAAAAATTCTGGTACAAGAAAAATTATATCAAGTAACCTTTCTATTTCAAATGTTTGTTAATACTAGATTATACCAATACAATAACGTATCTTCACAGTGCGTTTATATTTTTGATGATTTTTTAGAACCTGATTATCAACAACTTATTTTAGATAAAACTCTTGAGTTAACTAAAAAAGATTACTTGGATAAATCAACAAATGTAAAAGCAAATGTAACAGAAGTTAATGAACTTTTGCAGCATCAAGAATATCTTTTATTAAAAGAAAAAATAGCATCTTATCTTAATACAGTAATAACTCTTAGAGCTCCTCATTGGACACAAGAAAGAAAACTATATGTAAAAAATATGTGGGGTATGCAACACTTTAAGGGAGACTACACTAGGAAACATTGTCATGGTAATGATAACTGGTCTGGTGCATATTATGCTAGGTGTCCTGATCAAACAAAAATTTATTTTGAAGATGTTGAAAGTAGTGAAGTTATAAAAGAAAATAGTTTGTATATTTTTCCAGGTCCTTTTCAACACTATACTGATACTCATACATCTGATATATCTAGAGTTGGAGTTGCTTTTAATATTAATATTGAATGGCTACAACAAAAAGGTACACCTTTTAACAGGAGAAAAAATAATGCATAAAATAACATTTTCTGAAAAATTTGTAGTTACAAATAAAATTTCTGAAACCTTAAAAAAATCATTAGACAAAAAATTAATAATAAAAGAAATAACTAGAGCTTGGAAAAACAATGAGCGAGTTAATAATGAAGATTTTTATACCGAGTATTACTACACAAAACTACAATTTATGAAATATTATAAATGGATAGGTGAGTATGCAGCCGACCATTACTTTCAAAAACACGATCATAGAATTTTATTTGCTGGTTACTCAGCTATTGTATTACGACCCAATGAAAGTTTAACATTTCATAATCATGTTAATGATTGGGACTATCACAATGATTCATATGATGTTTCTGCCTTATATCCTTTAGTTGTTAAAGAAAACAAAAACCCTACAAATTTAATTTTTTCTTACAGCAACGGTAGATTTAAAAAACAAAAATTTAAAATTCCACTTCACGAAAACATTTTAACCATGTTTAGTTCACATCTACAACATGCAATTCTTCCTAATCAAACAGGCAAGAACATGATTTTATTATCAATAAAGTTTTTAAATGCAGACTCCTTATAAAGACGTAACAGTAATTCAAGATTTTCTTCCTTTAGATATTTATGAAAAAATAAATCAAACTGTTATGGGAAATAATTTTCCTTGGTTTTTTAATTCAAATGTTAGCTCAGATTTAAAACCTGATTCAATTAATGATTTTATTTTTTTTCATCATCTCTATGCATCTGATGGAATTAAAAGTAATTTTTTTAATACTATCTTAATGCCTATTTTAGGAAAATTAAATTTTAATTATATTATCAGAAGTAAAATTAATTTATACACAAGGAAAGAAAAACAATTACAGCACGATTTTCATATTGATCAAGAGAAAGAACACATGGTTGCTCTTTATTCTGTTAATACTAATAATGGATCTACAGTTTTTGAGAATGGTAAAAAAATATTATCAGTGGCTAATCAAGTAATTATTTTTAATGGTAACTTAAATCACGCTAGTTGTGTTCAAACTGATAAACAAACAAGAGTAAATATAAATATTAATTTTATTTAAATGATTATAAACAGTTTATTTGCCACTCCTATTTATAAAACAAACATAGATAGAGCCTTTACAAAAAAAGAATTAGAATTTGTAAATAAACAAAAAAAACATTGTATTAAAAATAAAGGAAATTTTAACACAAAAAATAATTATATTTTAAATAATAAAGAATTTAAAAACATAAAAGAATTTTTAGGTACATGCTGCAATGATTATTTACACAAAGTTATTTGTCCAAAAAATAACGTCAAGCTTTACATAACTCAATCTTGGTTAAATTATACAGAAAAAAATCAATATCATCACAAACATAATCACCCAAACTCAATTATTTCTGGGGTGTTTTATTTAAATGCAGATAATAAAAATGATACAATTACATTTACAAATCCAAATCATGTAATGCAAATTAAACCAACTATAAAGGAACACAATATTTGGAACTCTGATACATGGTGGTATCCTTTAGAAACTGGAGAATTAATTTTATTTCCATCAACAACAAAGCATCAAGTAGATATAAAAAAAGGAAATAATATTAGAGTAAGTTTAGCTTTTAATACGTTTTATAAAGGCACATTAGGTACAAGCACTGGTTTAACAGAACTTAATATTATATAGATACCCAACTGCTTGTGTCTGGATTCCAATACTCTTCCATATCACTAGGGTAAATATCATTTCCATCTGAGTCTACTGTAGGAAACTTTCTTTCCCATCTCTGACTACTTTCAATCCAATCAAGCTCTTCAAATTTATCAGTGCTTGTTGCAGGTCTTGCAACTGGACACTCATAGATACATTTTGATTCACTAAAAATAAAAGAATCCATACCAGATGGTCTAGGTTTTATAAAAGCATCTCTTGCTGGATCATACGTATATCCAATACCAGGATAATTTTTTCTAAATGGTGTTCCACCAAGTTTATGTTGTCCCTCGTAAGTATTATATGAACATTTCTTCCAAAGATTCCAACCATGAACTGTTGTTTGATGTTGTATTCCAACAGCCTCTGATTCGTTATTACTCTCGTCTAAACAATCGGAGTCGTTTACAACTTCAACTGCTAGAACAACGTTATCTTCACTTAATTTTGCAAAATGTGCCATTATGATGATTTATACCTTATTACAACGATTCCAGATCCGCCTGATCCACCGCCACCAGAAGTTGCACCTGCGCCACCTCCACCGCCAGTATTAGCCGATCCTGCTTGTCCACTACCACCGGGAGCTGCGCCACCGCCGCCACCGCCACCAGATCCCGCAGATCCGCCAGACATACTTCCACCTGGGCCTGCACCACTTCCGCCACCGCCACCGCCAGCGTAGGTTGTATCTGAAAAAGTAATATTGTTTGGTGAACCATTACCTGCTGCACCGCCACCTCTTCCATTACAAGAACCACCAGGGGGTTGAGGACCTTGACTTCCTGCTTGAGCTGCACCGCCACCGCCGCCACCTCCAGCAACTGATCTATGTGTTCCTGAGCCACCATTATTTCCTTGAGGAGGAGATACAGGAGGAGTATTTCCTGTTCCTGCACCTTGACCGCCTTGAACGGCTCCACCGCCACCAGATCCGCCTTGACCAGAATTTTGATCGGGGCTTGATCTTCCACCACTACCGCCACCAGCGGATGTAATGCTTGAAAAACTTGAATTTGATCCATTACTAGCCGAACCACCACCGCCACCTACAGCAATAGGAAAACCAGTAGCAGAAACGGGTAATCCACCAGTTCCAGGAGTAGTTCCCGGATTGTTTGTTCTAAAACCACCTGCTCCAGCACCACCATTAGGTCTAGGAGTTGATCCGGGAGCGCCACCGCCACCAGCTACAACTAAAAAATCTACAGTGTTAGATCCAGCAGCATTTCCAACAGTTTGAACTGTAAATGTACCTGGACCAGTAAATGTATGTCTTGTAAAGTTTCCTTGAGTTGCAGTAGATCCACCTTGAGCAGTAATAAATGCTTGATCTTCAGCACCATAAAAATCACTTATTGCAATTGTGTCAGATGTTGGAACATCTGTATTGTTTGGAGTTACAAGAGGACCACCTCTATAATATTCACTTATTGCGTGTGGTGCACTACCACCAAACTCTTGTACTATAGTGTTAATACCTATCGTGCCTGAACCAGGAATTGGCATGTGCTACCCTTTCTTTAATTCGTTAACTTGATCTTTTAAATCTTTTATAGCTTCTATTAAGACACCGACAATGTTACCATAAGCAACCCCAAGATATTCTTCTCCATCTTTTTTTTCTGTAGATACAATTTCTGGGAATACTTTTTGTACTTCTTGTGCAATAACACCAATACTTTTATGTCCATTTTTAACAAAGCTTACACCTCTCATTTGTGAAACTTTATCTAAAGCATTATCAATTGTTTTAATATCACTCTTTAATCTTTCATCTGAAAAAGCAACAACGTCGTCATTAAAGGTAGCTTTACCAGCAGCAGACATATCTAAAGTTAGAGCTGTAATGGCTGATCCTCCATCATTACCTTGAAATATCATATCTTTATCTGATGTTTCAACTTTAATAGTTAAATTATCAGAATCCATGTTAACCATACCTATTAGAGCACTACCATCATGAAATCTTACTTGTTCTCCTGCAGCATCTAAAATAATATCACCAGCGACATCTAACGTTAAATCACCAGATGATAAATCAATCTCTGTACCATCAATTGTTATGTTATCAACAGTGACACCTGCATCAGCATCAACTACACCATTAAAGGTAGCTTTACCTGCATCAGACATATCTAAACTTAAAGCAGTAATGGCTCCTCCACCATCATCACCTTTAAAAGTTATATCTTTATCTTGAACAGCATTGGTAATTACTAAATCACCAGAGTTAGCTGTAGTAACATTTGCAACATCAATGTTTGCAATTTTAATATCTATTTGGTCATCTGTCGGTGCGTCTATTGTAGTATCTGCGTCGGCATCCAAAACTAAAGCTTGGCCTTGAAGATCATATGATCCACCTAAAGAAAATACATCAAACCAGTTTGTACCGTCTGTAGAGACAAGACGAGTTGTACCATTAGCTATTGAAAGTGTATTACCTGAAGCTCCAAGTCTTACAGTCATAGCATAAGGACCAGAAGATCCTGAATCTGTTGTAGCGTTTGAAATTAAATAAACTTTTTGTGTAGCTGGAAATTGAGCTATTCTTATTGCACTATGTGCACCTGTTAATCTGATATGAGCACTTCGTGCTTGATTGTTAGCTTGTGATTGTGGTCCATCACCATTTGTAAGTGTAGTTACAGCATTGTTTCCACATGCAACATTAGTTACCCCAGCAATGGCAAACTCTAATGATTGCGAAAAATTGTTGTTTGTAATAGTTCCCCAGGTTCCAGAATTTGCTCCTGAAGCTTGAAGCTCTATTCTCAAACTTGTTGAATAAGTTGACGACATTTTTTATCTCCTATGTAAAGTTTTAATTATTAATTTAAAGTTTGTCAAAACTTTTATGCGGCTTTGTGAACTTCTGTCCAACTTATATCCGAGTTAGAGTCATCTACAACAGACCAAAACGTTCCTTGTAGAGTCCCTGTGCTACTTGTAACAGAAACACCAGTAAGTGTCAAAGTAGAAGTTGCCGATATAGTTACAGAACCAGAAGAAGATGTAAGAGAAACACTAGGAGCTTCATAGCTCGTTTCTTGAGTTTCGTCACCTAAAGATACAGTTAAACCTATTCCAGTTGGGCTTACAATAGCATTTCCAACTACTGAAGTTGGAGTATTAGTTGATGAAGTTGTAGAATTACCTGTTACTGTTATTGGAGCAGAACCAGAAACTGTTTCAGTACCAAGAGAAGTAGTGGTAGTAATACCTGTAAGAGTAACATTACATGTTCCTGTAATAACAGAAGTACCAAGAGAGGACGTTGCTACTACACCTGGTATATCAACAGTTTGTGGTAAAGTTCCTGTTCTAGAAACCATTCCTTCTTCAGTAACAACAATGGTCAAGTTGTTATCACCTGATATTGAGAAAGTTCCTATTGAAGTTGTTGATTGAACACCAGTAACAAACACTGATGTTCCAGGAGTCGATGCAGCTGATGCAGCTTGAACACCTGTAATTGTAGGTGCTACATCACCTTGGAAACTTATTGTTCCTCTAGCAGATGATAGTTGATTTCCTGTGACAGAATAAGATTGTTCCGTAATATTCCAAAGGTTATCACTCCAACCTATCGATATCCCAGTGTCCCCTGCAGCACCTCTATTCCAACCTGATTGGAAAACACCAGTGGCAGTTTCATCCCCAAGAGAAGAAGTCATTCCTATTCCAGTAGGAGTAACTACACATGTTCCTGTGACAGTCTCAGTTCCTAAAGATGAAGTAATTACATTGCCCGAAGACGCTGCAATTGCAACACCAGTGGCTACAGCCGTTCCTAAAGATGAAGTAGTACCTAGTCCAGTAACTGTGACATCAGCATTACCTGTTGGTGTTTCTTCTCCAAGAGAAGAAGTCATTGAAGCACCAGATAATCCGTTGCTTGTTGTTAAAATAAAATCGCCATTACCCCAAGATGCTGCGTTCCATCCTAGTGGTAAACTTGTGCCTACACCTCTATTCCATCCAGTTAAAAATTCGTTATTAACAATCGTTGGATTAGGCATTGTGCCTAATGTCGACGTTACTGCATTACCAGATACTGCATACTCACTTGCTTGAGTAGCATCTCCTATACTAGACGTAAGTTGATTACCTGTAACACCAAAAATATTGGTTGTTATTGTTGATACAGAACCAACTGTTGAAGTGAGACCATTACCTGTAGCGGTAACGGGTGCAAAGGCATTCCAAGCACCCGAATTCCAGGTCTGTCGGCCCCATCCTTGGATAGTGGCCATAATTTATTCTCCTATGCGATTCTTAGAATTGCTGCGGTAGCTTCTGCTGCTGGGAATGTAATTGTAAATGTTCCTGAAGTAGAAGTTTTTACTGCACCGAAATCCAGTACACAAACAGATGCATTGGTAGTCAAACCAGATACAGTTGAACTATTATAAATTACAGCAGCTTGTGCTGAAATAGTTGCACTTGTAAATGATACATCACTAAAATCACAGACAGCCGTATCAGAAGATAATGCAGGCGTAACAGATGTTAACGCTCCTCCACCTTCAGCATAAGTGCCTGATGCTCCAACTTCGTCAGTTTGTTGAAATGCAGTCGTTGATTTGCTCAACGTTGCTTCGTTATCGTATAGTGCTAATTTAAAAGCGTTCCCTGTCGTTGCCGTAAAATTGTGTAGGCCTTTCAGGATCTCCACTTTAAAACTGTTAGATACAGCTTGAGTAATTGCCATAATAATCTCCTATGGGTTCCTTGATTCGAGAGGGATACGAATAACGCCGTCCCGAAATTCATCTCTACGGTCACGCCCCATCTCATATGTGGCTAGAGCCTGTAAAGATTGATTATACATTTTATCGTAATATTGTATCATATCTGCTGGACCTTTCAAGTATCCAAGTGCTTCTATAATACAACCATACAATAGCACGTTTGGAGCATTCTGACTTAACCAAGTTGATGTATTCGTACTTGTTAAACCAGGAGGCTTATACGTGTATGCGAGCTCTACAGTTAATGCAGCGTTCGGGGTTGGCGCAAGATAGTGTGTGTCTTGGTCCCAGTCAGCATAATATTTAGGCGTTCCAGCTCCAGTAGCAGTACTATCAGGTGCGTATTCATTCATAAACGAAATATCTTTTTGTATCAAGTAAGTTCTGTTATTTGAACCATCTATTAATTGCAAATATCTCGTTGCTTCCCAATCAGCGGGAAGTGGTAAAAAAGCATTGTTAATTGTTAGGGTTGCTGTGTCGTATTTTCTGTAATAATTTAAATCTACTGTTCTTCTTACCTTATCTTCAATTGATTCTATAAAAGGTTGAACGACAGCATCTGAAAGTACAGTAGTGCTTGTTTCTGTATAGTTTCTTATGTTATTTGTTAAATCGGAATAATCAGTCATGACGTACTCACTGTAACATTACCTACGACAGATATCAACCTTGTAGGTTTATTTGGTTGTTGTATACTTAAAGGCATCATGCTTTTTTGAGTAGAAGCGTAAGCTACTCCATTTGCATAAAAATTAGTAACAGGCATATCTAATGTTTCAAATTGATTTACAGTAGTTCCAAAACCTTTTCCAGTATATGCTTTATCTATTATTTTAAAGCCTCCATCAATAGGTCCTAAAGCACCACCAACAAAAACTCTTGAGTCTGCTACTTGTGATCTTGCATATTGCAAAGATTGTGGATCAGTAACTAAAGGTAAAGGTTCTAACTGAGGTTGTTTAGGTTCAAACTCACTGATATGAACCCATGATCCATTCCATTCTTGAACCATTTCATTATAAGGAAAAGCCATACCAGATCTATCTGATATACGTTTTGCAAATTTACCAGATGCGTATTTGCCCATTGTTAAACTCCAGGTAAATAAATTTTAGGGGATAAAAATAAACTTGTTCTTTCACCATCTTGATCGGCTGCTCGTTGAAATTCATCTTCATAAATTTGTTTTAATAATTGAATTCTGTCTGGCGCTTTTTTCATTGCTATGTAATAAGCTAAACCAGCAGTTAAACATGGAAGAAATCGAAAAGGAATCTCAGTATTATTTGTGTAATCGCCCGAGTCCTTCATCCGAACAAGAGCATAATATACTAGAGTGTAAGTGGTATCTGCTGCAGGATACAGAAATAGTTTTGGGTTTATCGTACGTTCGAAGTAGTATTGACTTGGTCTTCCGCTGGTTGTTTTAACGGTATAGTTTAAATATGTAGAACGACTAATTGATGTTGTTGAAAATTCATTGTTACTTGAATCACGGATCACGACATCTGTAATGTCTATTATTTGTTGAGCTGATTCAGCTCCCGCACCAAATAAATTAACACCTGATAATTCTGTTGTTGTTGCAGGTAAAGTTTTTTCTTGTTTTTGAATTGTCCAAAGATTTAAACCTCTGTTAGCCCATTCAGCTAACATAAGATTAATAGAACGTCTTGCGGTCTTTATATCGTATCCACTACGAGTTTGAAGACCGCATCGTTCAAAAGCTTCTTCTGCTATATCATCTATAGATAAATCAAAATCTGCTGTTGTAGCATAAGTTGGCATTTACTTTTTCTTCTTCATCATGCCACCGCCACGTTTCTTAACAGCGCCACCTTTTTTCATAGCTTGTTTCTTTTTAGGGCCCATCATTCCGCCACCCATCATTTTTTGCATCATGCCACCGCCACGTTTCTTAACTGACTTTTTCTTCATTTCGACCTCCGAATATTCGTTTATATGTTTTATGTCTAGATACTACAACGTCTTGATAGTACCCGGTTGGCCATTTTTTATAATAACCAATTCTGTGTAATTTATCAGAAGCTTCCTGTAATTGCGAGAACTTTTGTGCTAAGACCATAGAATACTTCAAATCACTTTCTACAATAGGGGTGCTCCCATTTGGAGTGACCAAAAACTCTTGTTCTTCCTCATTTGCTGGGTTGAGGGGATGAAAACCCATAAAAAATATATCCTTCTCATTATACCAATCATTATAGTCATCTATAATGTCTTGAAATTGATCCAATGTATAGTTGAAATATGGATCACAAAAAATTAATATTTCATGAACACTAAAGTCTAATTGTTTTAAATGAATATTTAATTCTGATTTATATTGTTTAAATTTTCTTTTTACCTCAACAACAACTTTATTATCTTTCCAAGTTTTTTTTGCAAAGGGACAAGCAGGCATTCCACCTAAATGTTTATTAGGTATTTCTAAAAATTCTTCTGACCACTTACGTACGTCTTTTAGTATTTTTTTTTGCAAATGTTTTGACATTAGTTGGTTTCCCACCTGGATTACCTGCAGCTCTCTTTCTGCTGACAGCACTCGCCTTTTGCGACTTTGTCATCCGTGTGGCTTTTGCAAGTGGAACGCACTTTGGATATTTTCTTTTGCTCCCCTTTGACCTTCCACAAGGTTGATATTTTCCGTTCTTCTTTGGGGCTCCAATATCTACCCACTTCTCTTTCACCCATGCTCTTAATCCTTTTTTAGCCATTATGTAACAGCAGTTACTTTACGTTTGTTCTCCATAACTCCACCACAACCTTTTGCAATTCCACCTTGGTTGAAGTTAGATATTTTTTTTCGTTGCTGTGAAACTTTATTAATCATGCCACCATTAGCTTTTTTCTTTTTCTTTCCACCCTCAACTGTTTTGCCAGAGCAAATTGAACTTGCATACATGTTAGCGTAAGCGGACGGATAAACTTTAAATTTTCTTTTTGCGGCAGCTTTGCCTTTAGCACATAATTTGCCCATTATCCTTGTCCTCTATATTTGACGAATTGACGTCTCTTGTTTTTATTCTTCGGTCTGCTTTTTGAAGAACGACCTATACTAGTTCTTTTTTTGATAGGAGTAAAGTATTGGTTGTTTGGTAATTTTACATTCATTATTCGTCTTCTATAATTTTATATATTT
>Ga0207890_1000344_pt1 | contig 14429 bp, 18 predicted proteins | sample LinPmetageLP48_FD_184059 | JGI IMG/M metagenome (GOLD analysis project Ga0207890, IMG submission 184059) | Marine viral communities from the Pacific Ocean - LP-48 (SPAdes) | ecosystem: Environmental > Aquatic > Marine > Oceanic | place: Pacific Ocean | collected 2011-06-13 | reverse complement strand
CGAACAAGCATTTTAAACTTTTCATTTCCTGTGTCACGAATGTGTTCTCTAAGAATACGATACTTCTCCTTTACTTCGACAAGCTCCTGGGGTTCTCTAGTCGTGTAAAGAATAACTAAATTGATTAACAATAATATAATCAAAGCTATCATCTCTTATATACAAAGATAAATTTACTATATAACTCTGAGATGGGATTTCCTGTTAGTCCTTCCCAAAGTTGTAAGCTAAATCCCAACTCTTCTAGATGTGTGACCAAAAGGTCTTTAAAAGCCACCGGCTCTGATTTTGGTCCATCCGCATAATAAGGTGTGTCGACCAGGTTTACAAATAATTTTTCACCAAATCCACCATTTCCATGGTCTTTTAGTTTGAAAAAATTACCAGTTTCATCAATGAGTGGTGTTTTAAAAATAATTTTTTCTGAATCTGGAATGATACCTATAAGAAGTCCACCAGGTTTTACCCTCTTTTTTATTTCACGGATAGAACTGAAAAATAAACCTTTACTGGCAAAAATATAATGCAGTGAAAAGTTAAAACACACGATATTAAACGCTCTGTTTGGACAGTTATGAATATCACCCTCATAAAAGTTTACGCGCATATGCATATTTTTTGCACGTGAACGAGCCTCTTCTAGGGCTGATGGCTCTGGGTCACACATGTTAATGTTTACCCCACACTTGTGCCATTTTTGAAGGTCTCCACCGAAACCACACCCTACATCAAGAATGTGTTCACCTTCTTTTGAAACGGACTGGATAAGATTTCTTTTAGCATCATTGTGATTTTTACGAATTACTTCCATTTCATATTATGGAATAATAAGGTTTATTTCTTTAGGTTCGATCATTTCATTTAGGTGCCAGTTGAACATATAATAATATACGTAATTACCTTTCATAAATTTCAATTTTTCTAAACTTTCTACAGTCATACCCACTTCAGGACTATTGAAGATATGGTAGCCATAATTCTTAGCTATGATGAATGCATCATCATATACATCCCCCACTACGTAATACCTATACACTTGTTTAACTGTACCTAAACCATCGATACGTTCATATGGAGCTGCATAGAATGATATAAAATCGTCATTTTCATCATTCACAAATGAATAAATTGGTAATACCCTTCGCTTTACATATTCTTCGTTTACATTTGGTGCAATTCTAAACTTTTCATTGTATTCTTGTAAAATTTTAGTCACTCTAGGAATATCTTCGAGTGTCATTTTTCGCCAAACATTCTTACACGAACCACGAACTTGGTAAAAGTTTTTACGAGTCTGGTCCACTTGACAAAATTTGTTTTTAACGAGAGCTTCACTATTTAAATGACGATGCCACATATAAGATTTCGTAATTGGAGTTGGTAGTTTTGTGTGAATAGTATATATAGCCTGCCATACATCTTTTTTGTTTGCGCGTCGTTTGATTTCAGATATAAGAATTGGTGCGAGCCTAAAATTTCTATATTCACCATGAACACATAAGAAACTGATATGGACCATTTTCAGTACATTTGTGTCAATGTTTGTGTCAACATTTGAACTTGTTATATACCCAATAATTTGATTTGTATCTTTTTTACGAATAACAGCACTCTCATCCATGGACCATTTTAAAGCTTCAACGTCATGACAAAGCCTAAATACGCCATCGGATACATAATGGTAATTTAAAAACTCACACGCTTCTTTAAGAGTACACGAGGACCACACGAAACCATTTGGTAGTTTTGTCGTTTTTTTTACAACGTCACGAGACTCGTCTATTTCACCAGGTGTAGTCCCTTCACGAGGCACGGGTTGTTTATCCCAGTACTCATGCATTTATAGAGATAGTAGCTTAAAGTTTTAAGCCATCACATAAATATAATGTCTCTTGAATCAGATTACACCACTGTACCCGGTCAGATCTTTGCTTGTCTATCCATTGTTGGTCCTGAGTGCCCTCAAAAGAATGAGAAGTTTGGTATTAAGATCCGTGGTGCCTTTGCCACCCGTGATGAGGCCGCTAGGCACGCTGCACGTCTACAGAAGGAGGATGCCACTTTCGATATTTATGTAGTTGACATGTATAAGTGGCTTTTGATCCCCCCCGATTCTGAGAAGATTGAAGATGTTCACTATACCAACGATAAACTCGAAGAAATTATGAAGGGATACAGGGAGAACCAGTCCGAGGCTGCTCGTATGTTTAACGAACGTAAAACAGCGATGATGGCTGAGAAGAATCATTTCGTATCAGGTGATGACAATTCCAAGTTTTACAACAAGCCCGATGAGGCTCCTATCTCTCACCCAGCCGAGGTCCTCGAACGGCTCAAGAAGGAAAAGCCTGACACTCCCATGGAGGAGCTTGTAAAGGAGGCTGATGAGATTGTTGCTGAGGAGATGAAGCAGCGTCAGAAGCAGCGCGAGGAGGAGGAGTCTAGGGATGCTAAGTTGGAGGAGGTAAAGGAGGAGGGAGAACCTGAAGTTTCTTCTGCGTAAATAATATTCATATACATTAAATAAAAATGCTTCGTATAATTCTAACAATATTGTTAGTCGGGGCTTTCTTTATTTTGTTTTTTAAACCAAATTACAATTTAAAAAACAAAACAGATTTAGGTTCAGTAGCAACTGATACAGGTACTGGAGAGACTTCAACAACGGATGGTTTTGTCGAAGATACACACCGGGGTCCCATTCTTTTTGGGCGAGATGGAATTCCCCCCAGATATGGTGACATAGGTACATTCGTTGCTTATTCATCTATTCCGGAGACTAACTGGTTAAGTGGATTTCCGCAAAAGGGTGTGAATAACGACATGTACGAGGACACAGATACAAAACTTTCTACTCGTATAAGGGATTTGAGTAAGTGATTAGGTGTACCTGAGGATGACTGGTTGCATCGTCTTTCCCATAAAAAATCCTAAAAGAAATACTGCAAATGCAATAATCCATGTGGATTTATCAATATCGGTAAAAGGGTCGAATTTTCCAGATTGAGGAGGGTGTTGCGGGTAATTCATTTCACTTGGATGAAAATAATATGGTTGATCTTGAATCATTTCATCCTTATTATTATCTTCATTCTTCTCCTGAATTAAAGGGTCAAGGTTTGGGCTATACTCAATAGGATTACCAATATCAGTTTCCATTTCTAATATAGAATCTGTTTTTTTTAAGCTGATTCTTCCTCACTTTCACTCGCTTCCTCATCATCTACCACGAAATCCTTGAGATTACCATTATCATCAGCGTCTTCGTCATAATCGTCATCACTACCTTCTTCTGAGTTATATTCGTCTTCAGTGTCAATTACTGAATCATCTTCAAAATCGTCGTGATCATCTGTAGCATAATCGTCATCTAATACAGTTTCTACTGGTATATAAAGAACAGGCTTCTTTATAACCCTACCAAAGCGAGAACGAGTACTAACTACCATTTATATACTTTAAACACTGTTCTGTTTAAGTATCTTTAGGGTGAAGTTTACTAGTTATTTTAGGGAGTAAGATGTGAGTTCTTCCACTGTTCTTCTTACATATTGGACATTTTTGTTTTATTTTGTTTTTAGTAATGACATACGACATAGTTTTATTCTCATGTACACCAGAAATAGTCTCACAGTAGTTAGATGTGGTTAACACTAAAAAATTGTTTTTATCCCTAGTTACATTAACCACACGTGTATCATCGTTACACTTCATATTCTTATTAATGAAGTTTTCAAGATCTGGTTTTACGTCCATCTGTTTAATTTCTGGTTTTTCTACAACTTTTTTGATTTCCGGACACTTACTGATAACCTCCTTTTTGGGGTAAAGTTTATCAATAATGTCACTCGTCAATTGATGTCGGCGACCACAAAAGTGTTCACAAAAGCCATCACGACGTCCCAAAATAGTTTCATGTCGACTGAAACATTTCTGGAGAATGAACTTTCCACTAAGTATAAACCATACATGATTCGAACTATGATTTCTTTTTACATTTTCACAGTATTTAGAAGTCGTCGCCGCGAAATATGTTTCTTTCTTTTTGAATAGTTTAGTGATGTATGCATTTCCCTGTCTTTCCATATTTTTTCGAATAAACGTTCCGATTCTTTTCTTCAAATCCTCGTCATAAATTTCATTATTAGTCTGATCTTCTGAAAAAGAACCCTCCTTGACTCGTATAGACACTGAAGGTGGTTCCACTGAAACTGTGCTAGGTGCGTCAGTTCTAACAGCCGACATTTTAAGAATTTCAACTGACGGTTCTTGACTTATTCTCACGAGAGAACCAACCTTATAAATAAAAACTGGGAGATAAGCCAACTGATCAACCCTACCATGTTCACAATCCTTACAACCTTTACCCCCACATGCTTCATGTTTTGCTCGTTTGTATGACCACGGCATCCTAAATCCACTCCCTTTAGTTTTCCTACGTGTGTCACCATACACAGATGAATCAATAATTTCATTCCAATCTATATCACCTTCAAATTTAGAAAGAGACACTAGAATATGTTCACGGAGTGCTACAGCTGAACTCTGATCAACCACGAAATTAGGCCAATTGAGATGTGCACCCGTTTTCATTAGATCTCCAGACACCTTTGGTGGTGATACAGAAACGAGACACTCTTTACCACCATGGAAATTTACAGTCTCACAAATAACTTTAGAAATATCCATGATCTCATCTATTCCCAAGGGTTCTGGGTCTTTATAGTCGATGTCAACGAAAAAGTTATAGGTCTCACTCTTTTGCTCGACGACGTAAATTCTCTCACCAGATTTTACAGACTCTATATACTTATCGTAAAATTCATTCAATCTATCAAATGGCACTGAGAGTTTACCCCCGTCCATGAGCACATGTGATAGATTGGTAGCATTATTGAATTTTTGGGAAGTGTACCAATTCTTAAACATACCTTATTATTGTTCTTCATCTCTAAACCATTTCATACATGAGACGTCCTGATATTCTTTACTTTGAGAAATTTGCTTTTTAAAAGTAAGTAATTCGTAAACCGTTTTACTTTCATTATCTTTGTACCACTGCTGAATCTCCTCTTCACATAGTCCTCGGTTCTTCTCAAGTAGTTCACCAATCTGTCTTAAAATAAAAGCCTTAGACTTCATTATTTAATAGAGAAGGTTTTTCTATTGTGAGAACTTATACACGCGTAAAATTGGGGATTCTTAATGACATTATCTATGATCAACTTCCATCGTTTACGTCCATTGAATTCTTCTAGTGTATCATAGCTCATGAAATCGTTCTCATCATGGGTTTTACGAATGGGTTGATTGTTCATCTTTTTGATCTGTGTTTTGTGTTTTTCTTCGTAAAACTTTCGAATTTGTGTTTGTTGTTCTGATCGATTGTAATTGACAAAGAATATGAATACGTTATATTCTAGGTCTACGGTTGGGCTTTCTTTATGTATAAATTTGAATTCTGTATATTCACCATTTTTTAGTGACACGACACCACGTGTCTCTTCTTCTAATTCTCGTAGGGCACACCTCAGGGGGTTGTAAATTTCCCGTCTTCTACACCCACCCGTTACGAAAATCCAATCTTTAAATCTCCAGTCTCTTACTGTGAGAAATCTCGGTTTCCCATCGGTAAAAGTAACCGGTACTGCAATCGCTTTGTACTTCTTCATTGCGCATTCGCAAGTTATAATAAGTGGATATGATTATTCTTCGGATTTTTCATCCACCTCATCGATATCTTCAAGCTTCTTTTCAGGTACAGGAACTGGAGCAGAAACTGGCTCTGGGGGTGGAGCTAAGTGTCGAACGACCTGGGCTGAGAAACCTTTAAAATTGTCAATATCCTGTTTAGCCTTGTTTAACTCTTTAAACATGTAAATCATACCAATTGCAAAAACGATCGCTGCAACGATGAGTAGTGTGTCTTTATTGACTGGAACCATTTATAAATGAAAATGTCATTTTCTTTTTAAGCTTTCTACATCACGGCACCCATCCTAGTCTTACCAGCAGTGGGGCATTCATACGGGCTCTGGGCAAATTGAACGGCTTCGTAATGCGCATTTTCACACGATTTGCTTGTTGGTTGTGTGGGTTGACCAACAAACTTTTCGAGTGTCCTGGAGTTAGGATCGTACGTCAATACAAAAACGATGGCAAGGAGAAATACTACTGTCCAAAACATCTTTTATTATTTACACATATAATTAGTTACTGTAGAGAAGACCAGCCATACCGTTTTCGATGCGGAGGACGTTGTAGTTTACGGCATAAATATCTTTACCAACATCCTGGTTATCATTGATAATACGAGCACTGTCTAAACGACTGAAGTTCAGAGTACCAGTGGGCTGAAGCTTTCCAGTGTCGAGACAGAAGGGCATCAAGAAAAAGTACTTAGGGTAATTCATTTGATAACCACCGCCATAGGAGGTGTGGTAGAAAAGAGGTACAGTGCTGAAGTTGGGGTGAGCAAACTTGTAGTCAGAAACATCTGTACCATTGATTTGGAGCTTAAGTTTGTTATTAGCGTTAAGGATCGCAAGATCGGCTGTGTCTCCAGAAGCCAGATATTTCACGGGGTGGTTGAAGTTGAGCTCCTGGATCTTGGCACCAGAGGCAACCGCCTTCTGAACCTGGGTGATGAGCATGTTTTGGGGCTGGGAAGCGAAGACCTCACGCTCCTGGGTATCAAGGTACGCGTAATTGGCGTAGATGTCCCACTTCTTGCTGGAATCAGCGGCGGCGGCACCCCAAGTGATTCGAAGCTCCACATCATGATACTGGAGAGAAATGAGTGGGAGAGCAGTCTGCCAGTTCTCACAGAAAGCGAAGCGAAGCGGGTAGAAGTTCTCATTGTTTGAGCCACCGTAGAGATCAGCAGCAGAACATTTGGCGTAGGAGGTCGCGGCAGTTCGGGGAGCGATGAATGTAGAGTAGGTAGAATCTTGTTCATCAATAACTTGACCTCCAATTAATAATTCGACCTTGGAAATTACAGTCCTCCAGTCAGCAACAGCAACCGTCGCAGTACCTGTGTTGGCGACTAGGTAGACATAGTTGAGCATGTCACCCTTGCGCTCGAAGCGGACGGTGGACATACCACCATTCGCGACATTGCCTTGGATGACCTGACGCTCGACAGTTTGGGAAAAGTTTGTATGACGTTTGTAGGTGGAGCGGAAGAAGCTCACCTCGGGCTGACCGACAAGGTGTACATCCTGAGCACCGACGGCTACGAGTTGGGCAATACCACCAGACATTTTATAATATAGTGAGAGTTTATTTTTAAGCTGGGAAGACTTACAAACCGGGATACAATTTGGAAGAATTGGTGGGACAAGTCGTACTGACTTGGAACTTAGATAGAATCTGTACAGCTATGCATAGATTTAAGTTTGTTATAGAGGAGTTCATAGACGTTGCCTGTAGGGGGTGTGTCAGTTTCAACTTCCACTGGGATATACCCAATCGCACTAAAACCATTGTCATGTGCATCAATATCCACAGTTATTACAAAATTAGAACTAGTTTTATACTTTATCACCCCCTTCCGCTTATTTTTTGATATATGGTTATTTGAGATAGATACATATGCATTCTGAACATGTACTCCAGCTTCTGTAACAAACGTCTTGTTGAGAGTGACCCCCATTGTTTTATTATACTGGTATAAAAAAATAATACCATAATATCACAAATGGAATACATCTATGAAGCACGTGATATTATACCGAAATTAACATGTCAAAAAATGATTGAAGAGTTTGAAAATAATCCAACTAGACATACGGGAACGTTTGGTTCAACAGTCAAAGGGTCGAATCTTATGATTAAAAATACTATAGATGCAACTTTACCTAAAGAAAGTCCTACATGGGATATTTTAGATAAATATATATATTCAACTATGGGTAGTTATTTTCAACATTTATATAATAATGCTTTCCATGAAAATCATATCATTTTAAATCAATATTTTGGTCAAGACATTAATTCAACTGGGTATAGATTCCAAAAATATGATGTAGGTGGTCATTATTCATGGCATACAGATGAAGATCACGCGAGGACAAGACTATTTGGTTACATTATATATCTAAATGATTTGGATGATGATTGTGGTGGTTGTACAGAATTTAGAAATGGTCGAAAAATTAAACCTGAAACTGGTAAAATTGCATTTTTTCCTTCAACCTGGACTTATCCACATCGTGGACAGGTAGTGCAAAAAGGTGTGAAATATATCATAACTGGATTTATAATTAGAAATCTTCCTTTAGAATATCATCACACTGTAATTGAGAATGCTAAATGTGGAAAATTTGGACCCATCGAACTTAAAGGTTAAAATGTATTTATTATAAAATATGGAGTACATAACCGAAATATCTGATGGTATACCAAAAATAGTATGCCAAGAAATAATTGAAAAATTTGAGAATGATTTTATAATAGATATACACCGGTTGGCGCGGTTTCAACAAACGCCTAATACTGACTCGATTATAGGTATGGCCGCATCGTTAGATGAATCTGTTGGGTGGGAAGTAGAATGTGCTCATTTACATCAAGTGTTGATGAAAAATTTATATGAATACATCGACATGTTACAGATAAATATATTCGAGGATAAAAAAAATGTTATAGACGAAATATTATCTGGACCGAAAATAGGAAGAACTACCTTTAAAATACAAAAAATAGGAGTAAATGATCCATGTGATTGGCACATCGATTATTCACATGAAATGGACCGTATATTAAATTTTATTATTTATTTAAATGAAAATGAATCATGTACAGAATTTTTAAATGGTCGAAAAATTAAACCTCAATTTGGAAAAATTGCATTTTTTCCTTCTACATGGACATACACTCATAGGTGTCAACCAATTAAACAGGGTTATAAATATGTACTAACAGGTTTTATATTTTGCAAAAATTAGAATAATTTACAATTTACTAAAGCTGCTTTATGGGTTTCATGATTGACTAGAGTGTAAATAGGTTGTGTTTGACCCGATTCTTCCCATACAATCTGTTGATTTTCATCGAGGACATCAACCATTTCTTGGTGAACTTCAGTTATTGGGTGGGTTCTCTTGTTAATTTTAGATGTAAATATAGCGTACTTATAATATTTTATTTTTTCGTGTCGAGTATACTTCTCTTTTTCAAAATCGCTTAGTTTTTCGTATTCAGATTCAGATATTTCAAATATCATAGATTTGTAGCGCTTATCTTCTGGTAATTTATCATACCAGGTTCGACAAACTTCTATGTTAGTCGTAGTATCTTCATAATATTCCAAACCACCATCAGGCTTTCTATAGACAATCTCAGTATGAGTAGTCTTTAGTGTAGGGTCAACAATCTCCATGTACTCTGCATAATCAATTGGCATTTCATCCTTGCGTAAATAATAAGTGACGTCCTTTAATTCCTGCTTTCTACGCATAATAGGTATCTGTGCAGGTTCTGTGAAATCACAATCCTGTGTCACTTTCGCGACTGTATAGTTATGGATGATATCATCATTTTGTTTTTGAGCATAACCAGGTGCGATGTTAGATGTTGTTAGTAAATCACCAGATTGAATGTTTCCGCCGACGTCTGAGACCCATACACGTGTGTCACCCTTTACGTCGACGAGTACATCGTAATCATCTGTATGAAGACAATTTACATCTGAAACAATACCGTATGAGGCTTTATCCATCGTCACATTACTGAGTGCAACGATTGGGACTGTATTTGCTTTGAATTTGTTCGTGTTCGCACTCACGACGAGACTGGAAATATTTTGACCCCATGTGTTCGATACTGTTGTTTTTGAACGGGGTTTTTCAGTGGCCAACTCCTGTAAAGCTCTGAGATTGTAATATGGTAGAAAATATTCGCTGATATTAGCTGGTTTAGAACCCCAATCTGAATAGTCAGGATCATCTCGAGGATCACCACTGGGTGCAAGTGGCTTCTCTTCGGCTGGATTTGCAGTCGGTGGAAGATTAACGAAAGGTCTTAATTCTGGGGTGTCATACCAAACATCCTGAGCCATTATACCCGCTTCTGTACACAGACTTCTGGACCCTGGGTCTAATTTCGTTCTCTTTTCGTAAAGTTGTGGTTTGAGTTTCATCACGGTGTCGAGAGCATTGGTAATCATTCGTTCGTCATCTTTCATACGATCATCTGAATTTACCCAAAAACAAATCCCGTTGTCTTGGGTGTGTTGTACATATTGACCACTCGACGAGCCACCAAGTCTTATAGCGGTGTGGTTTTGTACACCGTTTAACGCAGTGGAACCTTTATTAATACATATCTGGTCCACTGATTGATTGTTCCCAGTAAAAGACGCTCTGTACCCCACGGCGACGGAGTAGTTTCCTTGTTGGTTGTAACCCGCCCCCTGCCCAATAGCGACGGCGTCGTGTCCCTGAGAGGTGTAACCGGCGGACGTCCCCCCAATGGCGATCGATTGGTCCCCTTGTTGGTTGTTGCCTGAGACGTACCCCATGGCGATGCAGAAATTACCTTGGGCATACCTAGCAGTTTGATACCCAATGGCGACGGAGTAGACTCCCTGAGTGGTAGAAGCCGCGTAGGTCCCAATGGCGACGGAGTTGGCACCTTGGCTCTGACTCCCCGCCGCCTTCCCTATGGCGACGGCGGTGCCTCCTTGACTCGTCTTCCCCGCCGTGTTCCCAATGGCGACGCACTCGCCCCCTTGCGCCGCCTCCGCCGCGGAGTGCCCAATGGCGACGGAGCTGGCTGCCTGATCCCCACAACCCGAATTGATCCCTATGGCGACGGAGCTGCCTCCCTGAGTGTTAGAACCCGCATTGGTCCCAATGGCGACGGCCATGGTTCCCTGATCGGCCCTGGCCGCGCGGGTCCCAATGGCGACGGAGTCGTTTGACTGATCCGCACAAGCCGCTAGGCGCCCTATGGCGACGGAGCTGGCTCCCTGAGCGTTACAACCCGCTTCGACCCCAATGGCGATGGCTTCGGTTACCTGTCCGCTCGACCCCGCATCATGCCCAATGGCGATGGCGGAGGCTCCCTGTTGTGTTGTTCCTGCCCCATTACCAATTTTGATTGTGTCCACATCGGGGTCGAACCCAGCTGAAATTCCTGTGAGTTCCGAACCATCACCGACAAATGCACCGGCGGTCAGTTTATTAGTTGAGGGATTATATACGATACCTGGATCCGTCTTCAAAGGTACATTACCTGTTGTCCCTGTACCAAAAATAACAGGTCTAGAAGCATTGGTTGCGTCTGTTGCCAGAACAGCATTAGTAGCATTAGTGGCTGTACCGGTAAATCCAGTGGCCGTGACTGTCCCTGGAAATGTTGTACTATTGGTCATTGTTCAACTTATTAGTATAATATCAGAATTTTATTATGGTACAAACACACTTAAGGATGAGGTGGGTCATTAGACTAGTATGAAAATCTTTTTTATGGCCACCCACCCCTGTCTGGGGACTGGGTACGCTCGTGTCGCCAACAAACTCACGAATCATTTGGCTTCCCTGCCTGGAGTTGAGGTGGTGTACTTCGCTTTCAGTAATTATAAGGGTCAGGAAATTAACGACCGTTTTGTAGACCCGAGAATTCGTTTCTTGGATGCGGTGGAACTTGACCCCAATGCTGGTGCTGGTTGTGGCGACGATGCGATTCTCCCGAGTATCATCAAGGAGAAACCAGATGTCCTATTCATTTATCACGATTTGAATGTCGTGAAAGATATCATGCACAAAATTCCACCCGAACACATACCACCAAAGAAGTATGTATACCTGGATATCATGTATCCCTGGCAGAACATCGATACATTTGAAATCCTGAAAGAGTACAAGTTCGACCGTATCTGGACATTCCTCGATACCTGGACACGTCATATGGTTGATGACCTAAAGTTTGATCCCTCGAAGGTGACCACTATGGTGCATGGGATTGACTTTGAACGATTCGTCGATATTTCACATGGGGAGGCAAAGGTAAAAGCTGGTTTCAAACCAGATGATTACCTGGTGGTAAATATGAACCGTAATTCTGCACGAAAAATGTGGGAAACCACCATCAAAGCGTTTCTCGAACTTTTGAAGCGTGAGAATATGAACCCTCGTATCAAACTCTTTTGTGGTTGTAGGTCCTATTGGTATCGTGGGGTTGACATTGGGATGACCGCGAAGTCTGAATGTTTGCGTCGGGGTATGGACGTCAACCAGGTTTTGAATAATCATATATTTCTCAGTCCCAAACCTGGGTTCCTCACAGATGCTGAAGTGAATAACATGTATAATGCGGGTGATGTAGGTTTGAGTACGACCCAAGGTGAAGGTTTTGGTCTAACTCCAGTGGAACATATGTACCTCAACCGCCCCCAGGTGGTCACAGGTATTCCAGCACTCAAAGAGACTATGGGTCCTTACGCATACTTCGTGGAACCCAAGGTGTGGATTCGTGTTGGTGAAATGGAACCACATGATGGTGAGGGTGCCTTATGTGATTATAAGGATTTCACTGATCATCTTCAGTACTGTTTCAAAAATCCTGATGAGCGTCCTAATGCTCGAGACTATTTGAAAGAGAAGTATTCTTGGGATAATATGTATAAAGCTTTGGATGAAGAGTTTAACAAATGAACCCTTATGTCTTAGAAATACCCGATGTCGTACCACCCGAATTGTGCGAATCGATTATTCAAAGATTTGAAAATGATAACAGAAAAAATGAAGGTTCTTTTACATATCCAGTGGGTGACCAAATGGTTACACGTGAAAAAAATAATACTGAACTATCAATTGATATATATACTGATTGGGGAGATATAACCGAAATATTTTTTGAATACACACTCCAAGTGTATATTGAGTATTTAAAACATTTGGAGAGTACTTTTAATGGGTATGGTGACCCAAGGTACCCAGTGTATGATGAACAAATAAAAAACAAACATATTTTTTGTACAGGGTTTCCAATACAAAGGTTAGGGAAAGGTGATTTGTATGATTGGCATCACGATGGTCTTTTATCAAAACCGTATTTCATTCAAATTATATTCTATCTAAATACACTTCAAGAAAATCAGGGAGGATGTACTGAATTTATTGATGGTAGGAAGGTAAGACCTGAAGTTGGGAAAGTTCTGGTGTACCCGTGCTCTTGGACATTCCCCCATAAGGGGGGTGAAATTTTGGATGGATACAAATATATTTGCACCACTACGATTAGTATCCCAAATCCCCACTATCAGGACTGTCACCCGAGCAATTGATACTTGTAAGCCTTCCACCCGATTCATGGCATAGGTATTCAACGAATATATTGAAACGAACCACACCGTTGCACGCGTTAGCTGGTTTGATTGTCACAGTTGTTCCTGTGAGGGATGTTGCTATTGTTGAGTCCCATGGTGTATTCATTGTACTGGTACTAATGATACTCTGTTGTCCTAGAGCTGGGACAAATTGGGAGTTTCCTGAACCCCCAATTTTACCACCAATAACATCAAATATGAGTGTACTAACTTGGTCAAATACGGAAGCATCAGCCGATTCGATCAACATCGCTGTAACTTTAGCGTGGAAGGCGTGATCTGTAAAATCGAGAACATACGTTGCATTTGCTACACTCGCACCACTGGTTAAATTTGTAGAATACGAGTATGTCTTTTTTCCAACACCTCCAGTATTTGTGATGAGACCCCCAGTGACATACGCGCGTTCCCCGACGTACACATCCTTCGCAATACCGACACCACCAGCTGCCTTGAGAGCACCTGTAGTTGATGATGTCGCCTCCGTTGCATCTGTTAGGGTCACCACACCATCTAGGGTGGCGGCGGCACCGAATAGGGGACCTGACACCCCTGCACCACCTGCTACAATTAAGGAACCAGTGGTTTTAGAAGACGATGTGGTAGTACCATACACCTTGGAAACACCCCCAATATGTAAGTTTTCTTGAGTACTGATACCACCAGTAACCTTGAGGGCACCTGTTGTAGCCGAAGTTGAAGTAGTATCGTCAGTTAGGGTCACCACACCATCTAGGGTGGCTGCGGCACCGAATAGGGCACCTGAGACACCCACACCACCGGCAACAATTAGGGCACCCGCGGTTTTGCCATCGGAGGCGGTAGTACCATACACCTTGGAAACACCTCCAATATGTAAGTTTTCTTGGGTACTGATACCACCAGCAACCTTGAGGGCACCTGTTGTAGCTGAGGTTGAAGTAGTTGTATCTGCTAAGGTCACCACACCCGAGGCGTTTAGGGTAGTTATAGCCGCTGCATTAGACCCAGCTAGAGTACCATATACATTGGTCCCTGAAATGGTAGCACCCTTCACCATAGCAGAGGCTGTTAGGGTAGTCACAGCTGCTGTATTAGCCCCAGCTAGGGTACC
>Ga0207890_1000343_pt1 | contig 14455 bp, 16 predicted proteins | sample LinPmetageLP48_FD_184059 | JGI IMG/M metagenome (GOLD analysis project Ga0207890, IMG submission 184059) | Marine viral communities from the Pacific Ocean - LP-48 (SPAdes) | ecosystem: Environmental > Aquatic > Marine > Oceanic | place: Pacific Ocean | collected 2011-06-13 | reverse complement strand
TTGCTGGGGTGTTAATTAAAGGAGCAAAGACTTTGAAGAAAGGTCGCAAGCTAGATGGAAGTGATGAAGCTCTTAATGAATACACTAGCTCCGCTTCGGAACTTAAGGATGCTCTCATTGAGAACGGGATCGCAACAAAGGAAGGAATAGAGATGAAGATGAACGTCGATAAACTGCTTCCTAACGCGACTAGACGGGTTCTAAATCAAATGAGAGATTCTAAAATTGATCAACAAGGAGGAGGACGGACCGAACTTGATCCAACAGATACACTTCCTAACCGCCCTGATTGTTAATTAAACTTTAAAGAATAACTTATATGCCAGAAACAAAATCAACAGATCCCTGCGCTATCGGAGGAAGTCAGGCACTTTACAGCAGTTCACGCATCCTAAAAGAACTCGGGGACGCTTCAGAGTTCGCCGACATCGACGCGTTAGTAAAGAAAACCGCTGACCAACTGCAAGTTAACCAACCTCAATTCATGTCATCCAAAGACATCGAAGGACAGATTGCGGAAGCTATTGCAAGGTCAACAATCTACGGAGGAGATCCTGATGTATACCTTAACATCCTAAAGACGGCTGACCTTAACAACCCCGAAGTAATGGCAACCTTTAGTAACCTAATGTTACGGCAACAGGTAACAATGCACGGGATGCACGCGGCTAAGAATAAACAAGTTTCCCTTGCCAAGCAGATTTCTGATGGAGTTGATTCTGGTTTAGATGAAGTAAGAATCCAAGAGTTGGAGATGCAGTTGACTACTTCGAATGCACAGTTCCGTAACTACATGGCTTACAACTCGGTCTTAGGAACTGGCGCAAGTAAGTTGTTATCTCAACGTAAATCAACAAACATTGGCAAGGCGTTTGATCTGTTAACAACAAAGCTCGGAGATAAATACAGATCGTCTTTGGATGGCGAAGCGTTCCTTAAAGAAAACAACTTGAATGCCGATGCGCGTGTTAAACTAGAAGCCGATGCAAAAGACCTTAAAACTGACATTGACGAGGAGTTAGACATCATCTCCGGTGAAGACCTACAAACTCGGATAGATGCTGACCAAACGAAACTTGATGAACAGGCCGCAGAGATCGACAAACTTAAAAAAGATTTAGAGTTACGGCAAAAGGAAATCAAAGACCTCGAAACTAAACCTGCTAATGACCCTCGATCTAACGCAATCAAGAAAGAACTTGAGGTAAAAGAAAAGGATCTCACAGACGCTCAAGAACTCAAAGACCTTAGAGCCGAGATTAAACGTCTTAAAGGCAAAGGTAAAGACATCACAGATGCTACGACTCGTCTCAAAACGAAAACAAAACAGAAAGCAGCGGAACTCAACGAGCGCATTAAAATAAGCGAGGTAACAACCAAGAAGCTGTATGACACGTTTGTTGACCAGAATCTTGGATCTAAACGCGCTCGGGACTTTGCCAAAAGGCTTTACTTTGCCGCACAAGAGGGCCGAGAAGACGCGGTCATGCACATGGCAGCAAAGCTTACACAGCGTTCTGGGTGGACTAAATTCTTAGATGCAGGGCTGCAATGGTTTATGGGAAGTATACTTAGCGGTCCTCCATCTTTTGTCTTGAACGGTCTTTCACCTGTCTTGTCGCGTAACTTGATGAAGATTGAAAGAGCAACTGGAGCACTTCTAGCGGGTAACACAGACTTGTTGAAAGCCACAATGAGCATGGACTCGTTGTTTGACAGTACTCGTAAAGCGTTACACATGGGAGGCATGTCTATTAAAAGTGATACAGAGACTTTACTTGGAGGAGCCAGATCAATGGACCCAGAGGTCACAGGGGAATCCTTAGGAGCTTTTCACTCAAGTAACTTCAAGAAAGACAGTTTTTTCTCTTCGGAGCCTATGGCCCCGATTATGAATACCATCAACTTTCTTACTCGTTTACCATTTCGAATTAACGGCGGAGTTGATGTTATTAACAAAAGCTTTGCAGTCGATAACTACCTTAACACTCACTACAAGATGAAAGGGATAGGAAAGAACCTACGAGGGGATGAGCTTGCGGCATACATTGATAAAAATGTTCGTAAGATGTATAACGAAGACGGCTCATTGTTTTCCGAAGAACGCATGATGAAAGCCTACGCAAAGAAAGCTCTTGAGAAAGGATTTGATGAGACTGACCCGAACGCAATAGGACGTAAGCATCTAGAATACATGCAAGAGGAGATGGGTAAGATTGGAAACGACCTCACCGATATGGACACGCTTGCAAGAAGAGCGGAGGATTTTGCGCGGGAAACTACATTCACAGGAGAACCTGGGGCTATAACTAACATCCTTAATCAATTACGAGATCACATTCCAGTAACAAAGTTCCTTCTTCCTTTTGTTAACACTCCGATGCAGATATTGAATTTCGGGTGGAGAAGGACATTACCCGGTGTAATCTTACAAGACATTGCTCCGAGGATATTTAAAGGCACAAAACAAGCTCGACTAGACTTTGCTAAACTAGGGCCGATTGAACAGGCAGCATATAGGGGACGACTGGCAACTGCCGTAGCATCATCAGGCGCTTTGATGTATTACGCTAGTAGTAACCGGGATGCCATAACAGGGGGTGGACCAAGGAATCCTGCCGAACGTAAAGCGTTAGAAGCAACAGGATGGCAGCCTTACTCGTTTGTTACCACTGATGAAGAAGGTAATAACACTTATTACAGTTACCAAAGAGCAGATCCGTTTTCCACTATGATCGGTATTGTTTCGGACATTGCCGAGTTTGCAGACATGAACCCAAAAAGTGAGGGGGAACTAAGCGAATCTATGATCGGACTGTCTTACGCTATTGTTGAAAACATGACCGATAAATCATTCCTGAGAGGACTTAACAACGTCCTTAACGTGTTTGCAGATCCCGAGACTTACATACCAAAAACTCTTAAAGATATTGGAGCCGGAATGGCAGTTCCTATGTTTATAGATAAGATGAAGAACTACGATAACGAGATCTTGATACGAGAGAACCGAACTATTGTTGATGCAATTCTACGGAAGCTTCCAATTAAAAGTGAACAAATACCACCTAAACGGACCTTCCTTGGTGAAGCCGTTTACAAACAAAACCCATTCGGAGTTGCTGGTATTGCCAACCCAATCTACATCTCAAGTAAACGGAACGACATTGTCGATGCTAAGATCCAAGATATGTTATACGGATTCTCAATGCCTCCTCATAACTTCATTAACCACAAGGACACTAATATGAGGGACTTCTATAACGAAGACGGAAGACAAGCTTATGACCGATTCCTAGAAGAAACTTCAACTCTTGAACTTGGAGGGCGTAATCTACGCGACTCATTAAAAGGCTTGTTTAAGTCAAAGATGTTTAAAGCAGTTGAACAGAATTATATTGCCGGACGTGAAGCCGGTGTCACCGGAACTGAAGACCCAAGAGTCCGTTTAACAAAACAGATCATCACTCGTTACCGTGTAGTTGCTCGCCGTAAAATTCTACCTGAATTCCCAGAACTAGAACAAAAGGTACGCACACTGAAACAACAGACAAGACAACTTAGAAACCCTATCCCAACCTTATAAAACACCATGTCAGCCACAAGTGGACTATCATTCTATCTATCCGCATTCTTAACACCCTCAACAGCCCAGACTCTTAACTATGGTTTTGAGACTCTCGTTGACGATGATATAACCGTAGTTTTCATCAACGGAAGTAACACTCGTTTGGTGCTTACTAAGGGTTCTCATTACACGTTAAACACTACTACACAGGAAGTTACATGCACAGCGGCGACGTGGATTTCCTTGTCAGCCGTAAGTGGTATCGTGGACTCTTCCTCAAAGATAAGAATCTTTCGGACCACCTCAATACAGCCATCGGTTGACTTTAAGTCTGGCGCTGTGTTGAGTGAAGGAGATCTCGACACCGCCTATAAGCAAGGTCTGTTTGCCGCACAGGAGATGGCTGAAGATGCCGCTGCCACAAGCGCAGGAGTTCAAGCTGTTACAGAAAATATGATTGGGGCCGGAGCCGTGACCGCAACTAAGATAGGCGCAAACGCTGTAACTGAATCACGCATACTCAACAGCGCTGTAACTAACGCAAAGATTGCAAACGACGCTGTTAACGCGGCTAAGATTCAGAACGGCACAGTAGGATCGTCTGAACTGGCAGCTAACTGTGTAACAACAGCGAAGATCGGAGCTAACCAAGTCACGACTGCACAAATTGTAAATAGTGCTGTAACACAAGCTAAGGTAGCCAAAGCCTCCAAAGGTAACATGGAAGCACTGACTGGGAGTTCCGGACAATCTCAGGGTATTGTAACACCTGACGTTCTTAGATATAGCCAGTTCGCTCCAAGGTGCTATGGGTCAGTGGCTTATGTGTCAGGAAGCGCCTCAGTATCGCCGGGTTCGTATAATGTAAACTCATCGACTGCCTCACAGCCTACCTCAAGTGGGTCTCGTAAAATCGTCTTTGCAACTAACATGGCTAACACAAATTACGTGGTCGTAGGATCAGTTGGAGACACAGGAGGAGGTGCGGGCGATAGTGGTGCAATTTCTGTAAAAGAAAAGAATGTCGGTTACTTTGTTGTCGAAACAGGGGAACCCCATGACGCGGATCGATTCATTGATTTCGTTGTCTTTGGAAGCACCCTTAGTGCATAACAATTATTATGAACTCCTCAGTCAATACACTTTTAGTAGGTATCACCGGATTGATTGCAAACATAACACTCGAACAAATTAACGCCGCTGTAGCTCTTGCTGTCGGCCTCGCCACTCTGGTCTATATGTTAATAAAGATCAGCCACCTTTTAAACGATAAACAGAAATAATGAGCGACGAAAAACGAAGCATAAAGATGGAGGGTTTACAAGACCTTCTCATCGACACATTCATTGATCAAATCAAAAGTGGTGAAGCACCTCCTGCCTTGTTAAACGCTGCACGTCAGTTACTTAAGGACAATAACATCACATCTAGTATCACTATGGAGTCACCCTTGGAGGCACTTGTAAATTTACTTCCCTTCGAAGATCCGACTGATAAAGTTGTCAATGAATGAATGACCTTCCGCCACAGCTTAAGGACTTCCGTAACTTCCTTTGGATGACATGGAACCACCTTACGCTACCAGCACCCACACCTATCCAATACGAGATAGCCGAGTGGATGCAAAACGGTCCACGCCGAGGTGTTATCCAAGGGTTCCGAGGTGTCGGTAAGTCATGGATCTGTTCCGCCTTTGTTGTCCACCAGCTACTCCTAGATCCACAAAAGAACATCCTTGTTGTCTCAGCATCCAAGAACCGCGCTGATGACTTCTCTACGTTCACCCTTAGGTTGATCCACGAGATGCCCGTCTTGGCTCACCTGATGCCCGGCGACAAACAACGCTTCTCTAAGATCTCCTTTGATGTCGGACCAGCCCAAGCGTCCCACGCTCCCTCGGTCAAGTCCCTTGGTATAACATCCCAGCTTACCGGCTCCCGTGCTGACATCATTGTTGCTGATGACGTAGAAGTCCCTAACAACTCAGCCACCCAGTCGATGCGTGACAAGCTCTCAGAGCAAGTCAAGGAGTTCGAAGCCATCCTTAAGCCTGAGGACAACAGCCGCATCCTTTTCCTTGGGACACCTCAGTGTGAGGACAGTATCTATAACAAGATGCTTGAGCGTGACTACGAGATGCGCGTGTGGCCAGCAAAGAAGGTAACATCCGATAAGTCCGAAAAGATCTATAAGGGTAACATAGCTGACTCCTGTATTGATGACGATAACGTAGGAGACCCTACCGAACCCACACGCTTTGGTGACATCGACCTAGCCGAACGTGAAGCATCCTATGGTAAGTCCGGGTTCGCCATGCAGTTCATGCTGGACCCTAAGCTGTCCGACTTGGACCGCTATCCATTAAAGATCAATGACCTGATTGTTATGGATCTTGATAACGAGACGGCACCCGAAAAGCTTGTGTGGGCGCAGGTCCCGGAGAACGCTTGGGACAGCACTGTGCCTAACGTAGGGTTCACCGGGGACCGCTTCTTCCGTCCTATGAAGCTTGTAGGTGACCACGTGCCTTACACCGGAAGTGTCCTTGCTGTTGACCCATCAGGCCGTGGTAAAGACGAGACCTCTTGGGCTGTCGTCAAGATGCTTAACGGTTACCTGTATGTTACCGATGCCGGTGGTATGCAAGGAGGTTACGACGAAAAGGTTCTTAAGGTCCTTACCATGAAGGCCAAGATGAATAAGGTTAATGTTATTGTGGTGGAAAGTAACTTCGGTGACGGCATGTTTGTGGAGATCATTAAGCCCTATCTCACCAAGATCTACCCTTGCACCATCGAGGAGATCCGACATAACGTCCAAAAGGAACGACGAATCGTAGACACCCTGGAACCAGTCCTTAACCAACATCGACTTGTTATCGACCCTAAGGTCATCAAGAACGACTACGACTCAGCCCAAAAGTATCCCCTTGAAAGCCAGCTTAAGTATCAGCTAATGTTCCAGCTATCTCGCCTTACACGAGAAAAGGGGGCGTTAACACACGATGACCGACTCGATGCCCTTTCGATGGGTGTCTCCTACTGGACACAACAGATGGCCCAAGATGCCGATATTAAGATAGGAGAACGCAAGGAAGAGGCCATATACCAACAACTCAGAGACTTCAAGGACACCTATTACAAATCCCACAACAAAAGCGCACATACATCATGGATATAAAGACTGTTAACGACATTATTAAGATGCTTGAGGAATACCGCGATAGTGGCCTTAGGATGGATTCTGAGCGGGTTTTAGATGGACCGGTAGGTGAGCCTAGGAAACAACGCCTTGTGCTGGCTGTGGGGCATTCTAGGGCCAACGACAAGGGAGCTGTGAGTTGGGATGGCACTTACACCGAGTGGGCCTACAACCGAACCCTTGCCCACTTTATCAATCTTTACCTAGACGAGGCTATTGATGTTACCATTATCGACAAATATAAAGGGGACTCCTACAACGAAGCTATGGTTAACCTTAAGCTTGGCGTTGATCCCCTTGGGGCTGACCTTGTGGTCGAACTCCACTTTAACGCCTACAAGTCCCAAGAGGCCAACGGATACGAAACCCTTTACTGGCACTCCTCCAAACACGGCAAACAAGCCGCCGACGCCTTTATCGACTCAATGGAGTCCGCTTTCCCCAACAACCTTAACCGTGGACCCAAAGCCATCAAGGATAACTCCAAAAGAGGCTCACAGTTCCTCAGGATGCTTAAAGCACCTTGTGTTATCCTTGAACCATTCTTCGGAACTAACAAAAAGGAATGGTCCATGTTCCAAGAATCATACGGAAAACAACAACTCGGAAAAGCAATAGCCACATCTATTAACAAGTGTTTTTCAGATTGGGGTAAGTAGTTGAATAACAATCCCTTACAAATGATACCCATAGTAGGGAGGAAGGGAATAAGCCTATCTTAGGGGACCCCGAAGGTGGATGATCTAAGAATTATTAATAACATCATCAATAACACTATCTTAGGGGGATCTTATGAGATCTTAGAATAAGGGGACTTAAGGAGACCTAAGAATAGCTCTAAGAGTAGTTGTTAATGATTACCTATACCACCCAACCTATCAGTGTTTAATGCAACATAACTCCAACATCCATCACCAAGAGATACCTGAGGTCTCCCTAGACAACCTAGAGCATGCCTTAGCTTGCCTCCAAGAACACTTTGATGATGTTGTTGTTGCTGTTCATCACAAAGACACCAAGAACATTAAGGTTACCTCATCTAATCCTTATGCTGGTCTCGGGATGCTACCGACCATCCAAACGAAGCTTAGGGGTGCCATAGAACACGCCGAGATGACACAGCTTATCCATGAGGAATCCTATGAGATCGAGGAGGATGATAGGCTGTAGGTTTTTGTTATAAAAATGTGAAGGGGTATAGTTAGAGAGCAGCCGCGAATTTTCCCCCGAGACCCCCTCGAAACGTCACAATACAGGCCAAGCGCACACAAAAGAAGCAAGGGGGGTGTCTAAGTCTATGGTGTGAGGGAATAACGGAAGACTCTATGAATGTCTTTTATGCTGGCTTGGCTTGATTGTTACCTTAGGCGTAGCCACAATCGGAATTGCATCATATACAGCTTGGTTTTCATTAGTGCTTGTTTTTGTGTTGTCACCCCTTTTGAAATGTAGCTGTATGCACAATGTAAACACAACCTAAAGCAACCTAGTGCCTACCTATTATCTACCTACTGCCTACCTACTGCCTACCTATGATCTACCTATTGCCTACCGAGGTGCTTGCACTTTTATGGGAAACTGTAAGCACCTCTAAAAAACATTAAAGTTTTTGATTGTTTTTCATAAGCTCCTCTGTATATTGACAGCGTATGACAAAAACAACTGACATGACACCAAGCCAACAGACAGCCTCAACCTACCTCAATGCTTGCTTAAAACGTAAGCGCCAAGCGGAAAACAAGAGCATGGAAAGAGCGGAAGCTTTATTTATTCTGACAACCACCGCGTGGTTTATTGCGTTCTTCGCTAGTATGTTCCTAGGTTTCCACGTGCTGTGTCTTTATCTAGCATGCTGTATGGGATTTGTTCTCCTTGGTGTTATCTGCTCGGGATTGCTTGGATTAGCAAAAGAAACAATCGCAACACCCTTGAAAACTCTTTTCTCTTAACACAATGACCTTCCTAGAAAACCTAACAGGCCCGCTCTTTCTAATCCTTCTCTTTTGTGTGTTGTTAATCCTCGCCTATTGTTGCGTGGTTGTTAATTACGCGCGAAGCAAAGCACGCTATGAAAAGATGAGAGAACAAGCCGAAAGCAAAAGATCCCGCGAAGACTTCCGACTATGAAAATTAAGTTCACACACAAGAAGGACGGGAAAACTCGCAGCGCCTTGATCACCGAGGAGAAATACTTTTCTTTTCTGGTTCGTTTAAACTCTGATTTAGGAATCCCGATGGAACGCCTCATTTCCGACAAAGCACGTATGACGGGTGGCGAGGCTGTGCAATACGTTAACCACACACAAACTATCTTTTTTGAAAAAGTAGCGCGTTAATTCCTAAAGCTCCTCGATTCGTCGCGGGGGGCTTTATGGAGTAAATGAACTCCGTTTATGATTATGAAAAAACAACTAATGAAAAATAAACAAGTAGAGGTATTTCCGTCCTTCATTGAACTCTTCAGAGAGGAAGATGTTATTTCCAACTTTCATGCGGAATCGAGGAAAGATTACAAAGACAAGCTTTTCGACCTTATCGAGAAACATGAGCTTTATCACGAATGGATTGACACCAGCACCTTCAAGAAACAAGGCCGCCTGAATGTCACCTTGAAAATGGTGGAGTCCTTCCGTGTGTGTTCCCGTGAAACATGGGAGAAGCGGAAAGCTCTTTATCAAACCAAAAAGGGGGGATCCAAATAATGAAACTCCTCAACAGCGGAAACGCAAAAACGATCAAAGGGGAGAAGCTAGGCTTTAAAACCTACGGGGTCCACCTTTCGCCCTTTAACAAGTCAGGATTCCAAGTTTGTAAATGGGCAAGCAAAGGGTGTGCAAGAGCTTGTCTTGATACGGCCGGCCGGGGTGTTATGTCAAACGTGCAACGTTCACGGATTAACAAGACGAAGTTTCTTTTTGAAGATCGAAACGGTTTTCTTGATCAACTACGCGCGGAAATCAAAAGCGCCATTAGATCAAGCGAAAAGAAAGGACTCGTTCCGTGCTTCCGTCTTAATCTCACGTCTGATTTTAAATGGGAGGAAACTGGCATTTTCGAGGAGTTCCCAGAAGCGCAATTCTATGATTACAGCAAGGGGAAAAACCGCATGATTGAATATCTAGAGGGAAACCTTTCGCCAAACTACCATTTAACCTATTCCCGGAGCGAAAAGAAAGGCGATAGTGTCCACTCAAAAGCTTTCCTAGCGTCCGGGGGGAATGTTGCGGTTGTCTTTCGTGGTAAGCTTCCCAAGACTTGGGAGGGTTTTGATGTTATCGATGGAGACGAAAGCGATCTAAGGTTTTTAGATGGAACGGGAAAGGTTATTGGATTAGTTGAGAAAGGCTTAGCCAAGAAAGACGAAACCGGATTTGTCGTGGAAGCATTATGAGCAACTTAGAAGAAATCCTATGGCTTTTATTCTCTCTCCTTTCCGCCTACCTAGCGTGGGAACTATTCCGAGGAGGTAACTAGCACCACCACACAACAGCACCACCACAAAGCAACCTAGGGGAAACCTTGGTTGCTTTTTTGTTACCATTGGAAAAAACATCTTTACACGAGCAAAGTTTTCGTCTAATCGTTGGGCATGGCTACAAAAAACATGCAAGAGCTGTTCGAAATTACCTTTGTCAATCGTTGGGCCGAAAAAGCCCGCGCGGAGGTAGAAAGTCGGAACATTAAATTCTGGCTTAAGAACCTACCCAAGACCACAAGGGGGTTATCGTTGGGCGTAATCGACAAGGTGATCCTTAGCGAGGTAAAGAAGGGTAACAAACCTTCAACCATTAACAGTAAACTACAGACACTTAAAACCTGCCTGGATTTCACACGGGAGCGAGGACTTCATGACGTTGGGTTCAAAGTTCCACGCCTAAAGCAACCCAGTGACGCTAGGATGTCATTCTTTAGCGAGGAGGACCAAGAGGTCATCGAGTCCCTCATTGACGACAAGGGCTTTCGGTTGTTCTTCCGTTGGTCTATTGCGACTGGTCTTCGTCCATCGGAATCGTTGGGCCTAAAGTCCTCCATGATACGCCGTGATCCAGTCGTTGGGCCGGTGATCGACATCGTAAGGACAAAGAACGGGGAGCCAAGGACAATCCCGTTAACAAAGAAAGCATTGGAGGCGCTTGAGACCGTTGGGGAGTGGAAGCGATACACCAGCTATAGGATCACAAGGGAGTGGGCAAGGTTACGCCGAAAAGACCCGGAAGCCTTGAAGGACTTTGTGTTTTATACGTGCCGCCATACCTGTGCCACTCGACTACTGTCTAAGGGTGTTAACATCAAGGTTGTTCAATCTTGGATGGGACACAAGGACATCAACATGACATTGAGATACGCAAAGCTAGTGCCGAGTGATCTTGCAGCAGCCCGTGACATCCTAGAAAAATGAAGCACTTATTACTGATGACCGAGACGTTCCGTCGCGCCGGAATCAACACCATGTATCGAGCAACGCTTTGCGTGGCCGTTGGGGCCAAACCAGGAATAAGCGTTCTTACCCTTGCGTCTCTTCTTGAGACCACACCTGAAGCGATCAGGGTGGCCATGCGTGGTCTTGTCTCCGATCATCTGGTGACCGTTACAAAGGTGTTGGATAAAACCAACAGATCGAAGGAGACGCGTGTCTATCCGACGCCCCGCTTGAAGGATGTTATTTCGGCTCTTACACTTCAAAACAAAAAAACAAAACCATGAGACAAATAAATCCAATAGCCAAAGCTTGGGCGAACGTAGAGAAATCTCAGCACAAGCATGAACTTTATAAAGCCTATCGGAGGCGTCGTGAGAAACCAGCAAGGGAGTATCTTGATGGAACACATTTGTTTGAGCGTTCCTTTTCAGATGTGAAGACAGGTGAAACTAAGATCATGGGTGGGCGCGAAGCCAAGGAGTTGAATGCATTTTTGTTCCAAGATTACATTAAACTTTGTGATGATAATAATGAAAACAGATCATTAGAGCGTTGGAAAGTAATTAAAAGATTTTACCAGTCAGCAAAACCATCATGAGAATAGAAAGAAAATACCTAAGCCATCGGGACCAAATAAAAGTTCAAATTCTTGAAGATGAATGCTTGATGTTGACTCAACGGATCGCTAGGGTCGTCAAGAAGCGAGACCGCTTGATGCGTAAACGCGACAAGATTCTTGATAAGGGCTTAGAGGCGTAAGAGAGCTACGCACGTGGTTTACTTGTTTTTCCATCATTGAACACCCTTATCAACTTCACTTCTTAATGGACCAGCACAACCTCAACCAAGAGATGTTAGATCTCGGGGTCCAAAGGTATCGAAAGAACCGGGCCACCAATAAAGGCTCTTTGACCAACGCCGGGAGACGCATCATGCGTGAAGGAGTGGAGCCGGTAGCGTTGGGCCTAGTTGAGTTGCTTCCTACAGTCCAGAAGATAAAGAACAAGTCGCAGTGGCAACGCTGTTTAGTGGATGTTAAAGACTTTCGCCCGATAGCATTGATAGCTGTTAAAGCTACCTTAGATGTCCTCGACGAAGCTCGGTCCTATGCTAGTGTGTGTTTTCGCTTGGGCCGGGCCGTCGAGGACCAACTGCTATCCGACGACTTCATCCGTAACCATGAGTTCGGGTCAAGGTTGGTCAAGCGTATGCAAGACTTAGCGAGCCGTGGACCAGCAACCCAAAGCGCCTACCTGCACAAGACAGCCCGAAGTGAGGACATGGAGTGGACCGATTGGACACGCCGGGATCGCATATCGTGTGGCTCTATGTTGTTGGAGATTGTCCACGATCGGACGGGCTTGATTAAGTTTACTGACAAGGCTCAACGCCGACGCCGTCACTTCAAGCCGATGCGTATGGTGGAGATCTCTGATGTTACTAGAGAGTGGATCAACGAATACGACAACTACCGTGAGTTATTGTTACCGTTCTGGTTGCCTATGGTGGAAAGCCCGGAGCCGTGGCAGAAAGTCTTCGGTGGAGGCTACGGTATCAAAAAAGACCAAGGACTCCCTGTGCTTCCGTTCATCCGATGCTCTGACCGTAACGTCCTAAGGATGGCACCCGAGATGCCCCAGGTTTACAACGCGGTTAACCTTATACAGGAAACACCCTATGCAATTAACAACAAAGTCCTAGAGATGCTTGAGTGGGCGTGGGATAAAGATTTAGAGATTGGGTTACCACCTAGGAACGACCTAGAGCTACCTGAGTGGCCCGGTGATCACATGTCGGTGGAGGAGACAAGGAACTGGAGGGACGACAAGCGGGAACGAGCAGCCTATAACACCTCGTTGGGTTCACAAAGAATCCTTATCTCCAAGATCTTGATGTTATCACGGAAGTTTCGCAACGAGCGTATGTTCATGCCGTCATCGTGTGACTTTAGGGGTCGAGTCTATCAGGTGCCAAGCTACCTTAACTACCAAGGCCCGGATCACTGTCGAGGATTGTTACAATTCCACCGAGGAAATCCCATTAAGTCCGACGACGATCTAAGATGGTTGGGTATTCACGGGGCTAACTGTTTCGGTAACGACAAGTGTGACTTTGAGACACGCTTAAAGTGGGCCGATGGCTTCACACGGGATGCAATCCGTATTGCAAACGACCCGAAGTCCAACCGAGAGTGGTGTGCTGCAAGCGAACCTTGGCAAGCGTTGGCGTGGTGTTTTGAGTGGGCGGAGTATCACACGAAACGGTCGAAAAATTTTAGGACGTTCCTGCCTTGTGCTATGGATGCAACCAACAGCGGCCTACAGCTTCTGTCATTGTTGAGTAGGGATGAGGAGGGATGCTTTGCAACCAACGTGTCACCCACTGACACCCCAATGGACATCTACAGGTTGGTATCGGATCACACGTTGGGTAAATTAAAGCAAGATGCAAAGGATGGACGCGACTACGCACGGCTTTGGATTGAGTTTGGGATCGACCGCAAGATGTCAAAGCGTCCGGTAATGTGTTACAGTTACGGCCTAACTCCTTACTCCAACAGGGATTACGTCGCTGACTGGTATGACACCACCCGAAGAGAGCGTGGGATTGACTGTGTGTTTGGGCGTAGCCACATGTATCCAGCCATCAAGTATCTAGGTGATACCCTGTGGTATAGCATCCAAACTTTGTTAACCAAACCTAAGCAAGTCATGGACTGGTTCCAAGAGGTATCTCGGTTGATGACAAAGCAGGAGCTACCGTTAACGTGGACGACACCTAGTGGATTCCGGGTCAGTCAAGATTACCGAAAGCAGGTCAGCCAAAAGGTCAGCACGTGGTTGAACGGATCGTTAACATCGGTGCGATTCAAGGATGCTACGGATGACCTCGACCCAAGACGCCAGAGCAATGGTGTTGCACCTAACGTGGTCCACAGTCTTGATGCTGCCGGCTTGGTGTTAACTGTTAACGAAAGTTGGAAGCGTGGCTTGTATGACTTTGCAATGATCCACGACAGCTTCGCCACCCACAGTAACAACTGCGAGACCCTTGCGTCATCACTCCGGGACAGCTTCAGCGAGATGTTTAGCAAAGATATTCTTGCAGACCTAGCCCAAGCGTGGCAAAACGAATCATATGAGGAGCTACCAAGCCTTCCTGACTACGGAACGTTTGATGTTAACACCCTGCGTGACTCTAAATACTTTTTCAGTTGAAGACTGAGAAAAACAAAGAAACCAAAACTATAAAGATAATGAAACAACTGA
>Ga0207890_1000341_pt1 | contig 14462 bp, 13 predicted proteins | sample LinPmetageLP48_FD_184059 | JGI IMG/M metagenome (GOLD analysis project Ga0207890, IMG submission 184059) | Marine viral communities from the Pacific Ocean - LP-48 (SPAdes) | ecosystem: Environmental > Aquatic > Marine > Oceanic | place: Pacific Ocean | collected 2011-06-13 | reverse complement strand
CGTGACTGTATCTAAAACCCGCATGGGCCAGACCAGATACACAAAGTTCATGACACTCCCGCCTCATTCCCTAAAAGGCACCCAATATAACAATTTGCAGGGATAGCTACTGCACAATGAAAGTCTTAGGCGCCAAACAGCTGACGTCGTAAACTGTTTCGATATCCAATGGAACACCTTCGCATCTCCAAAAGCATTCTCTGCGTCGCCGCTGTCACCTTTCCACCCTCAATCGGACACGTATGGACCCTTGCGATTGATGTGGTTACATATAGCAAAGTTGCTTGATATCTTGACGGCAAAGCCGCTGATGCGCGATCGGAATTGTTTGTGGCACAGCGTTGATAATATTTGCGTCGCATCGACGGTATGGATGAGGATTGGAGCACAGTAATGGTTGATATGACTAAATCCGCAGAGCAGGCGATGGTTGCGGATAGTCGCGCCCGCGCATGCACCGATGCGGCACGCATCCACGAGAACCTCCAGTCAAGCGGGAACGCATAAGATGTGGCCGTCCTATGTGATTAACCTTGCTGACAACACCGCCCGTCTTGACGCGGTTACCAAAATTATGACCGCACAGGATATTGCCTTCGAGCGGGTCGAAGGCGTGAATGGCTGGGCCTTAACCGAGGCCGAGATTGCCCGAACCTACGACGCCAAGCGCAACGCCAAAGAGGGACGCCACCCGTTGGTACCGGCTGAAATCGGGTGTTACCTGTCGCATATCGCCGCGTGGCAGCGCATTGCAGACGGTGACGCTGCAGGGGGATTCATCTTTGAAGATGATTTCGACGCAACAGCGCAGCTTGGCCCCGTTTTAAGGGCGCTGAGCGCCGACGCAGCCGGCGACTGGGACATGACTAAACTGTTCACTTTGGATACAGACGTAGAGCTTTGCGACGCACGGACATTGCTTGATGATGTCCAGATCGGCACGCCCTACCGTGTGCCAACCTGCCTGATAGGGTATGCGCTCACCAAAAGCGCGGCTGCGCGTTTGGTTGCACAGGCCTTGCCTTTTTTCCGCCCCGTAGATGAAGACCAAAAGTTTGTCTGGGAAACCGGGCTGCGCGTTTCTTTGGTTTTGCCGCCGCCTGTGGTACTTGGGGATCAGCAGACCGTGACCGGAACAGTCGGAAGGGCGCGGCGCACGGCGCGGCGCGGCGGTTTCGTTCAATTTCTGCACCGCGCACGTTACGCGCTGAGGTATCGCCTTGCTTTGGCGCGCCATAGACGGCGTGAAGGATGGCGCACGTGACCGCGGCCAAGACCAGGGAGCCACGGGTTCTCCATATTCACTTTGGTAAAGAAGGTGGCGCCGAACGGTTCTTTGTGAACCTTGCCCAGGCCTTTGCCGAACGGGGCGTCGAGCAGCGTTTCATTATCCGGCCTAACCGCAGTTGGGAGCCCGAGATATCCCCGCTTGGTCCGGTGATACGCAATAATTTCAGCCGCATCTCGCCGATGTCTCTTGTCGCGCATTATCAAGCTGACCGTTGGGTGAAAAGCTGGAAGCCAGACGCCGTGATGGCATGGATGCCACGGGCGGGCCGGCTTTTGCACAGCTGGCCTGATACGGTAAAGCTTGCCCGGATGGGGGACTTTCCGCAAAACCTCAAGCATTTTGGCAAGTGCGACCTGCTGGTCGGCAATCTGCCCGGCATCGCAACGCGGTGTCGGGATCTTGGCTGGACCAAGCCTGTGCTGACAATCTCTAACTTTGCGCGGGACATCACCCCAGTCGCGATTGACCGCGCCAGCCTGAACACGCCCGAGGACGCTTTTGTCGTGGCCGCGAGCGGGCGCTTTGTGCCACGCAAGGGGTTTGATGTGCTGATACGGGCTGTGGCAAAGCTGCCTGGGGCTCATCTGTGGTTGTTGGGCGATGGTCGGGAACGCGGCAACCTCGAGGCGTTAGCACGCGAACTTGGCATGGCAGAACGGGTTCATTTTACCGGCTGGGTATCCGAGCCCTTTCACGTCGTGGCCGCCGCCGATGCTTTCGTTATGCCCTCGCGCCATGAACCGCTTGGCAACACTCTTTTGGAGGCTTGGAAAGTCGGCGTGCCGACCGTTGCCACCCGGTCTGAAGGGCCGGATTGGTATATGCGGGATGGCATTGACGGTATTGTAACCGAAATCGACGATCATGATGCGATTGCGGCAGGTTTGGCGCGCATCCGCGATGATAAAACGCTCGCGGCGTCTTTTGTGGCTGGCGCGCGCGCGCGTCTGGACCAGTACTTTAGCAAATCAGCGATTGTGGATGCCTATCTAAAAGTCTTCTCTGGCGACTTCAGCGGTTAGGCTGATGCGCGCGCTTGTCATCAATCTTGCCCGTGAAACGCAACGGTTGGCATTTCAGCGCGGCCAGGCTGAACGGCTGGGTTTAGGGCTGGATGTGGTTCCCGCGATAGGCGTGGCGCAGCTGCCAAGCCTTGCGAATGATCTGGAATGGAGCCGCTGGCAAAGACCTTTACGAGATGTCGAAAAAGCGTGCCTTTTGTCGCATCGGTCTGCGTGGCAGCGGGTTGTCGCAGCGGACGAGCCGATCCTCATACTGGAAGATGACGCGTGGCTTATGCCTTCTGTCGCCCCGTTTCTTGCCCAAGCCATGCAGATTAAGGACATAGAACACCTGAGCCTCGAAACACGTGGCCGTAAAAAGCTGTTGGGGGCGGCGCATCCGCAGATGTCAGACTTGCGGCGGCTGTGGCTCGACCGAAGCGGGGCCGCCGCGTATGTCCTTTGGCCCGAAGGGGCGCGTAAACTTCTTGAGCGGTCGGCGAAAGTGCCGGCGCTCGCAGACGCCGTGATCGTAGAAACCCCCCAGCTCAAGCGCTGGCAGGCCGCCCCTGCACAAGCCATCCAAATCGATATGGCGTCACGGTATGGGCTCACGCCTCCTATTCCGGTGAGCAGCGCAATTTCTAGCGTGGCGCGACCTGTGCAGGGCGGCACCCGTCATCGGGTCAGGCGATATATGCGGCAATTGGCGATGGGAGCGGTCATGCTGCGCCCGGGCACCGAACGTCTTGAACTTTGGCCGCAGCTAGAGGGCTAGACGCTCTGCCAAGCTGCGCAAGGGACAGCGCAATGACATGACGCGGCCGCAGGCCCGAGCGTGCCGATGCGCATAATCGCTACGCGTCATCGGCACCTCTACCTCAGAGCATCTTTGCTGAAGTGCTCAGCTTTGCAAGCCAGGGTGTCAAAGATTGGGTGCTTTGATCTTGAGCTGCGAAAAATTCTGCATTCTTCATGCAGTTCGCAAGCAGCTCTTGGCTTACACCGATGCGATCATACCGTCTGGCGCGATCTGCATCGTACCACCCGAACTTTTGTTGCTGGTCTATGATGAGCAGACATCGCTGTATGGCCTGAAGCGCTGCGAACCTGAAGAAAACGGATCTATTTTGCTGCTTCAATACGCCGGTTTGCTCCAGAAGTTCGACCGATTTATCCGCGGTGAACGGCCAGAATTCGTCGGCGACAAGGAATGCAGTATCCTCCATCCCAATTCTGCGGCCGTAATCCTCCCAGTCGAACCATATGATCCTACCGTCGTCTGAAACGGCTGCGTTTCCTGGTCTGGCGTCCCATTTCACAAATTCTACGGGCAAGTCTAGAATGCTATGTGCGAGCGCGTTTTCATCGATTTCGGGGGCAGGGGCATCTAAGGCGTGTCCAAGACGCCGCGGCCCGGATGCGAAACGCAGTGCCCACGCCGGGCTGGTCGCAATTGAGGGGGTGTCGCGCAAAAAATCCTTTTGAATAGTCTGCTTTATACGCACCAGACTTTCGATCGCCGCAACGGCAAGGTCATCTCTGTGAGCGCCCGACCGGCGCAACAATGCGCTTGTCAAACGTCTGCTGCCCACATCGCTTTGAAATGTCCAGCCATCGTGCACACCGAGCAAAGTTGGAACGTCTGCCTCGGCCTGTGATAGATATTCTAGAATACGAATTTCTCTAAGCCGGCGTTTTGGGTCAGCGCGCCATGATGCGATGATCTGCCGGTCTTGAAAATGTATCCGGACGCTCGCCCGTTCCCGCCCTCCGGGGGCCGTTATTTTTTCTATGGGTTTACCGAAAAACGCCTCTGCGGCCAGTGCGGCGTGATCTGCAGACGGACGTTTCGATTTGGGATTTTTGCTCGGGTGGTCTGGCGTATTCACGTAATTTTCAACCTATACAGGTGGCAGGATGTAATGTATTAAGCTTGGGACAGAAAGTATCGATTGGCGACATTTATCCCTTTTATGGTTACGGCAGATGCATTTCGATGCTATTGTGTGTAAAATGGAAACGTTCCTTTTGGTGCCTCAAAAGTATCATAATTCGGCATGGGCGTTTTTTTTTGATTTAGTATCAGTGCCTTATAATTTAAGATACTTTTTTCGCCTCGTTAGATCTGGTCTGCTCATTTGAACGCTCTTGCGTGCTTTCATTGGCACGCTATAGATTAGTTTAACTCTCTACACCCTAGTTTTTTATTCCGCAGTCATGCTGCACAGTCACACCTAGTGTTTTTTAGGTTCAAAGGATGCTCCTCAAATGTCCGATATCGAAGGTAATAACCAAGACAACGTCATCAACGGCACTTCTAATGGTGACACCATCAACGCCAAAGACGGTGATGATACCGTCTTTGGTATGGCGGGAAATGACGATATCGATGGTGATGATGGCAATGACGTTATCTACGGCGGTGATGGCGATGACACCATCGACGGCGGCAAGGGGCAAGACACTGTTTACGGCGGCGCTGGCAACGATGAGATAACCGGAGGATCCGGTAGCGGGTCTGGGCATGGATCTGGTAGCGGATCCGGCAGCGGTGCTGGCGATAAACTCTATGGCGAAGCGGGCGATGATACCCTTTACGGCAGCAAGGGTGATGACCGTCTAGCAGGCGGTGATGGTGACGATTACATCAAGGCCGGTTCCGGAGATGATGTTGTTCTGGGGGGTAATGGGAACGACACGCTCTACGGTCAAAAGGGCGACGACAGCATTTCTGGCGGTAAAGGCGATGACCTGATCTACGGCGGATCGGGCGATGATGTCATCCGCGGAAACGATGGCGATGACACCATTAGCGGTGGATCCGGCGACGACATTATTTGCGGCGATGACGGTGACGATGTTATCTTCGGCGGCTCTGGTGCCGACAGCCTGTACGGCGGTGCCGGAGAGGATCTCATGTTTGGCGGCAAAGGCGGCTCTGGTTCCGGTTATGGCTCCGGCTCCGGTGGCGGGGGCGACTCCTTTTACGTCAGTCGGCAGGGCGGTGGTACCGACACCGTCTATGGTGGTGCCCCTGGGAGCAAGTATTTAAGCGGTGGTACAGGCGGCAGCGGCGGAAGCAAGAACCCTCCGTACGGGTCTGCGAGCGGACAAGACATAAACGACATCCTTTATGTCGAGGGTCCCGTGACGGTCACGCTCCAAAGCGGAGAGACCTTCACTTTGACGCCCGGTCAAATGCGTCAGATCGTAAACAAGCATGACGACATCGACGATGATCTTCAGGATGGCGGCGTTGTTCTCTTGGATGATGGCACGCGCGTAGTATTTGACGACATCGGTAAAATTGCTTCCGTTGAGGATGCCAGCCCGCCCCCTAAAGTCATCTGCTTTACCCCCGGCACGTTGATCGCAACGGACCGTGGTCAGGTGCGCGTAGAAGACATTCGCGAAGGCGATCGTCTGATTACCCGTGACAGCGGCTTGCAACCCGTTTGTTGGGTCGGATCGAAATCCCTTACTGCGCAGCACCTGCAAGCCCACCCCGAGCTGCGCCCTGTTCTAATTCAGGCTGGGTCGATTGCGCCCAACATCCCAGAAGTCGATATGTTGGTGTCGCCGAACCACAGAATGCTCATGACTGGCAGCTCCGTACAGATGATCATGTCGGAAACCGAAGTTCTGATCGCTGCGAAACATATGGCTGGAAAGGCCGGCATCACGACGGTCGAGTCGTATACTGGCGTGCATTACATTCACATCATGTGCGAACAACACCAAGTGATCCTGGCCGATGGCGCGTGGACTGAAAGCTTCCAGCCCGGAGATTATTCATTAGAAGGGCTGCACGACGCCCAGAGAAATGAAATCTTTACACTGTTCCCCGAGCTGCACTCTGCCGAAGGGCTGCAACAATTCCAATCAGCGCGGACGGTTGTCAAAAAGTTTGAAGCCCGACTTCTCATGTAAGAAGCGAGATAGCTGCTCTGACGGCGGTGACTTTACGGTCCTGCCGTCAGAGCCTTTGACCATGCGATCTATCCCGTGCGGGGTGCGAAAAGGATTAATCCTGCACCAAGAACGCACAAGCCCGCGCCAGCAACGTCCCAAAGATCCGGCCGCTGCTCTTCCACGACCCACATCCACACAAGTGATGCCGCGATATAGATACCGCCATAGGCTGCAAACGCCCGGCCGGCGAAACCGGCCTCTATCATCGCTAGCAAGCCCGCAAATACCACCAGACATAGCAGCCCCGGCATCAGCCATAGCGGCGACGCACCACGCCACCACGCCCAGACCGCAAAACACCCCGCGATCTCGGCCAAGGCCGCAAGCGGATAGAGCAGGGCGGCGGGCATCATGCGGCGGCTCCGTGGTCAGCAAGGCATTCCTCGTGATCGCGCAGCACCTCGAGAATGCGACAGTCGGCGACCCGATCCGCATTGCACGCTCCGATCATCCGCTGCAATTCAACGCGGAGTGCCTGGAGCCGCACAAGCCTTGCCTCGACTTCGCGGAGCTGCCTTTGGGCGATAGCATCGACCTCAGCGCAAGAACGTTCGGGCGAGTCTGACAGGCCCAAGAGCTCGCGGATCGCTTCAAGCGAAAAGCCAAGCTGGCGGGAATGGCGGATGAAGGCGAGGCGGTCTAGCTGGGTAATTCCGTACCGCCGCTGCCCGCCTTCGGTGCGATCGGGTTCAGGCATAAGACCAATCTGTTCGTAGTAGCGGATCGTTTGCACCTTGGTGCCGGTGCGCTTTGCCAATGTTCCGATGGCGAGCATGTCTGTTCTCCTTTATCCTACAGTCGTTGTAGGTTTTGGAGGCGCTCCGCGCAAGCCGGTGGTTCAAAGTGGCCCGTCAGCTGGGCACAAGGTGGGCGTCGCTGAATGGCCTTATGTCCCCAGTATTCCTATACTGGGGCCTGATAAAAAAATCTTAATCAACGCTTGAAGCTACAGTTGCTGTAGGTCGTATGTCTGTTTCTGACAGTGAATCAGATAGGAAGATAAGATGGCGGACGGCAAGGCGGCACGCCGCGAATGGCGGGTTACGGGGATGGACTGCGGCGCCTGCGCGGCCAAGGTGCGCGGCGCGGTGGAGCGCTTGCCGGGGGTCGCGGAGGTCGATGTCGCGCTGATGTCTGAACGGCTGCGCCTGACGCTGAACGAGGGTGAAACCTCGCCCGAGCGGATCGAGAAAGCCGTGCGCGGTATCGGTTTCGGCATTTCTGCGAAGGGGGCGAAGGCAGAAAAGCCGAAGGTCGGTTTCGTTCTGCCTGACGACGCGATGCCTGACGATGACGGGGCGGGGCCTGAGCCACGCAGCGCCACCGATGCGCCACCAGAACCTAATTGGTATCAGACTGCGAAAGCGCGTTTGGTGCTTGGCAGCGGTGCCTTGCTTGCTACGGCATGGGCGTCCCGGTTGGTCCTGCCAGCCGAGGTTTCACACTGGGTGTTCGTTCTGGCCACATTGATTGGGCTCATTCCCGTGGCCCGCCGTGCGGTCGCAATGGCGCGGGTGGGGATGCCGTTTACCATCGAAATGCTGATGACCATCGCTGCAAGTGGTGCGCTTGTGATCGGAGAGCCGGAAGAGGCCGCGCTGGTGGTCTTTCTCTTTGCCGTGGGCGAATTGCTGGAGGGTGTCTCTGCCGGGAAGGCGCGAAATAGCATTCGTGCACTGACCAAGCTGGTACCGAAAACGGCGCGCCTTGAAGTGGGCAGGAGGACACGCGAGGTGGCGGCAGAGACCCTTAGGGTCGGCCAAATTGTGCAGGTGCGCCCCGGTGATCGGGTGCCCTGTGACGGCAAAGTGGTCAGCGGCACCTCGGGCGTCGATGAAAGCCCTGTCACCGGCGAAAGCGTGCCGCGCCTCAAAGAGCCGGACGCGGAGGTGTTTGCCGGATCGATCAATACCGAAGCCCTGCTGCGCGTGCGCGTCATCAAAGCCGCGGCAGACAACACCATCGCCCGCATTGTGCGGCTGGTCGAAGAGGCAGAAAGCGCCCGCGCGCCGACCGAGCGGTTCATCGACCGGTTCAGCCGCATCTATATGCCCGCCGTGGTGGGCTTGGCTGTATTGGTCGCCGTCGTGCCCCCGCTTGCCTTCGGCGGCGCGTGGGACGAATGGGTCTATCGTGCACTGGCCTTGCTGCTGATCGGCTGCCCCTGTGCGCTGGTGATCTCGGTGCCCGCGTCGATCACCTCGGCCCTGTCCACCGGGGCGCGCAACGGGTTGTTGATGAAGGGCGGCGCGGTGATTGAAGCGGCCGCGCGGGTCACGCATGTGGCCTTTGACAAGACCGGAACGTTGACCCACGGCAAGCCGCAAGTGACCGATGTGCAAACCATCGTCGGAGACGAAACCGGTTTTTTGGCCCTTGCCGCCGGAGTAGAGAGTGGCGCCAGCCACCCGCTGGGCCAAGCCATTTGCAGCGCGGTAGAGGCGCGAGGGATCGACCCCGCCACTGCGACACAGTCACGCGCCTTGCCCGGAAAAGGTGCCGAAGCGGTGATCGCAGGCGCAACTATCTGCGTGGGCTCACCGCGTTTGGCGGCAGAACGCGGGGCGCTGTCAGAGACATTGCGCGCCGAGGTCGAGACGCTTGAAGCGCAGGGCAAAACCGTGGTGATCGTGCTGCGCGACAGTGTGGCCCAAGGTCTTATCGCCCTGCGCGATGAACCCCGCGCCGATGCGGCAGAGGCGGTGGCCCAATTGAACGCCTTGGGAATTTCGTCGGTCATGCTTACAGGGGACAACAGCCGCACAGCCTTTGCTATCGCAGAAGGGCTTGGCATCGACCACAGGTCAGAGCTGATGCCTGAGGATAAGGTCGCGGCCATTCAAAGCCTCGCGGCTGAGGCCAAGGTCATGATGATCGGCGACGGCATCAACGACGCGCCTGCATTGGCGGCTGCGCATGTGGGGGTTGCGATGGGGTCCGGCACCGATGTGGCGCTCGAGACAGCTGATGCCGCGATCTTGCGCGACCGGGTGACAGATGTACCCGGCCAAATCCGGCTTGCCCGCGCGACGATGGGTAATATCCGGCAGAACATTGCCATCGCTCTTGGTCTTAAGGGGGCGTTTCTTGTTACGACGATGCTCGGCGTGACGGGCCTTTGGATCGCGATCCTGGCTGATACTGGGGCAACCGTTCTGGTGACATTGAACGCCCTGCGTTTGCTGTTCTTCCGGCCAAACACTGCTGATGGGCTGGCCGAACCTGCCAGCCGCCCTACAATCTCTAGCAACTATAGTCTGAACTCTCGGAAGGACACGATATGACCCTCACACGACGCAGCTTGTTGGCCTGTACCGCGAGCTTTGCCGCCGCCGCACCCTTTGGGGCATGGGCCAAAGAGAAACCTGCGATCCACGTGATGAAAGACCCCAACTGTGGGTGCTGTTCAGCTTGGATCGATATCCTAGAAAAAGAGGGCTTTGCCGTCACGACCGAACGCAGCCTGGGAACGCTCCTGATCCGCTACAAGCAAGACAACGGCATCCCGCAGAACATGGCGTCTTGTCACACTGGAAAGATTGACGGCTATATGATCGAAGGCCATGTGCCGCCCGCGGACATTCGCAAACTGCTGGCCGAGCGTCCAGACGCCATTGGCCTCGCCGTACCGGGGATGCCCTATGGTTCGCCGGGCATGGGCCCCGAGACAAAGCGCGAAGCGTATGACGTGTTTTTGATTGCCCGCGATGGTAGCACCGAAGTGTTCTCGAGCTACGAAGCCGCGTAGCGCACGGCACTTTCTTTCTCATATGAAAAGGTAGCTCCCATGGCCCATGATCACGTTCATATTGACCCGCAAAGCGGTGATCGAAGAGTGTCGGTCGCGATTTGGGCGAATGCGCTGCTCACGGTCGCGCAGATTGTGGGCGGGGTGTTATCGGGGTCGCTCGCGCTCGTCGCCGATGCGCTTCACAACTTTTCTGATATGGCCTCTTTGGTCATTGCGTTTGTCGCCCGCAAAATTGCGCGACGGCCGGCGGACGCGCGTATGACATTCGGCTACGGCCGGATCGAAATCGTGGCCGCCCTTATTAACTATACCACGCTGATTTTGGTCGGCTTTTACCTAATATACGAGGGCGGAATGCGCGTGATCGACCCGCCTCAGGTGGCGGGCTGGACCGTGGTCATTCTGGGTTGTGTTGCCCTTGTGATAGATACGCTGACGGCGCTGCTGACCTATACTATGCAAAAGGACAATGTGAACATCAGGGCGTTGTTCTTACATAACTTGTCAGATGCGTTGGCCTCGGTGGCGGTGATTTTCGGCGGTACGCTTATTATTCTGTATGACCTGCGTTGGGTCGATCCTGCGATCACAATTGGTATCGCTGTTTATATCCTCTATCTCGCGCTGACCGAAATCGGCGGGCCGATCCGCATGCTTATGCTGGGCAGCCCGCCTGATATGGATGCCACCGCAGTCGTCGGGGCGCTGGTCAAATTGGATGGCGTGCGTGACGTGCACCACGTCCACCTATGGCAAATGCAAGAACATGAGGTGGCGCTTGATTGTCATGTGGTGTTGGTGGGGCAGGATTGGAGCGAACTTGACGCCGTAAAACGCGAGATCAAACGAATGCTCGCGGTGGATTTCGGTATTTCCCATTCGAGCCTTGAATTTGAAACCTCTGACAGCGCGCATGAAGGCGCATCGCTGTTTGGTCACGAGGAACCACCCAAGGCGGGTGGCCCCAAGCCGGATCACAGCTGACCCTAATCAGAGACCTTGACCCATGTCCGCATCCCGCCGACGGCGTGGCTTAACATGTGGCAATGGATCAACCAGCGTCCCGGATTGTCGAAGACGCAGATGACATCTCGGCTTTCGCCCGCGGCTACCAGTGACGTATCGCGCAGGTCACCGAGGCTACCATCAGGGGCAACTTCGTAAAAATGGTGGCCGTGCAGGTGAATGCCGTGCGGGAATGCGGTATCGTTCGCAAAGGTGATCCGCACCGTCTCGCCGCGCTCAAACGCTCCAAACGGGTCGTCGTGCAGGTCAGAGATATTGTTGAAGGACCAGATATTAGCCCCCCCGTGTCGTCCGCCCATAGCGCCGCCCATCATGGTCAGCGTCAGATGCTGGCTGGGGTCGCCCGGTGTTGGCAGGTTCGGCGCTACAAGCGGGGCAATTGGCTTGGGAATTCGGTCCGTGTTTGTACCAGAGATTGCCAACTCAGCCAGACGGTAGGACCCCTGCCGCGACTGCATGTCAAAGCCCACGGGACCGGTGATATCAACGATCAGATCCGCCCGCTGCGCGGGGGCCAGCACGAGGTCAGCCAAGTTGCGCGGCGTTTCAAGTGCCATGCCGTCTAGTGCAACGACCGACCCTGTGACGCCGGTAACCGCCAGCGAAAAGATGCGGTTTGTGGCCGCGTTGATCATGCGGAGCCGGACGCGGTCAGCATTTTTCACCGCATCCTGCGAGAGGAAGCCCCGCGCGAAATTGCCCATATAGCCTGCGTGGGCGACGCTGTGCATATCCGAGAATTCGTCGATGAGGCTGCCATCTTCGGCGATGATCCAATCAGACAGGAGTACCGTGATGTCATGGTCCACATCGGGGGGTAGATCATCCTCGACGATCAATGGCCCCATCATGCCGCGTGCGACCTGTTCTTGCGAGATGTAGTGCGAATGATACCAGTAGGTTCCCGCGTCCGGTGGCACGAAGCTATAGGTCTTGTTGTCGCCGGGGTTGATCAGATCCTGTGTCATCATCGGCACTCCGTCCATCCGGTTTTCAAGCCGGATGCCATGCCAATGGACAGCGGTGCCTTCGTCCAGACCGTTTTCGACCTCCACCGTCGTGCGTGCGCCACGTTTGACCCTGATCTCCGGCCCGGGCATCGACCCGTTGAAGCCCAGCATCGCGGTGCTGCCTTCGCCTTCGGGTAGGATCTGCCGCGTGACGGGTTCGGCCCTAAGCGTGAACGGGGCCGCAGCGGCCAAGCCCCGCAAGGGGAGGATTGCTGTGGCTGAAACGCTCGCGAGAAACTGTCGTCTGTTCATATCGTGCCTTACCGAAAATAGTTCAAAGGTGGCGCTAGCTAGGAAAAATGAGCGCGTTCGGGGCCGATCAATGTGACCGGCCCCGAAGTCGGATTTACTTCATCTGTGTGACAGTGAGCTTGCCTTTGACGCGGTCAGCGACGAATTCGATGTCTTGACCTTCTTTCATCTTGGCGATCAGCGCTTCGTCAGCTTTAAACACCATGGTCATGGACGGCATGTCTAGGTTTTCAAGCGGCCCGTGGATGATGGTGACCTTTTTGCCTTTGGCGTCGACTTTCTTGATCTTGCCGGTTGAGTAGACAGCCGGTGCCGCGGGTGCCTCATCAGACTGCGCCACGGTGATCGGGCCATGCATGCCGGATTCGTAGTGACCGGGGATCAGGCAGGCAAACTCAAAGTTGCCCTCATTGGCGAATTTCCAGATCACCTCGCCCTCCATGCCGGGATCCAGACGCACAGAATTCGGGTCGTCGTGCTCCATGTCCATCTTGGCCATAGCTTCTTTGTGCTCGGCGTTGCCGTCCATCGTGTCGATCACGAACTCATGCTCGATCTCACCTTTGTTGGTGACGGCAAAGCGGATGGTCTCGCCTTTCTTGATGTCGAACTCGGCGGGTTCAAAGATCATCTCGCCGTCGTCGGTTTCGCGCATGGTGACGTCGATCGTGCGGTCGACGGCGTCTGCCTTACCGGGCATGCCGATCGCCATTTCTTTATGCATGTCGCCGTGGCCATCATCGTCGTGGCCGCCGTCATGGCTGCCAGCAGCGAAACCAGGGGCCGAAAGGAGCAACGTCAGAGCGGTTGAGATAAGAAGTTTGTTCATGGTTTTTCCTGTATGTTTTGGTGATTGTGGTTCTTCACGGTGTTCCAAGGGCCGCTTAGCCCTTGGAGGTTGGTTTCGGCGTAATCTGCGTTTTCGGGCTGTGGTTCTGCGCGAACTCTGGCAGCTCTCCCGTCCATTCATACGCCTCTGTGCCCGGAGGGTTTTCGTACCAGCCGGGATCTTCGTAATCGTCCGCATCGATGCCTTGGCGCACCTTCACGACCGAAAACATGCCGCCCATTTCCAGCGGGCCATGTGGCCCCCAGCCGGCCATCATCGGCACGGTATTGTCGGGCAGCGGCATCGACATTTCGCCCATATCCGCCATGCCCGCTGTGCCCATGGGCATGAACTCGGGCTGCACGCGGCGAACCTGACGGGTCATGTTGGAACTGTTGGTGCCAATGAGCGTCGGCACGTCATGGCCCATTGCGTTCATCGTGTGGTGCGACTTGTGGCAATGGATTGCCCAATCCCCCAGATGATCGGCGGTGAACTCATAGGCCCGCATGGCGCCCACGGGAATGTCGATGGAGACCTCGGGCCATTGCGCCGATTCCGGCACCCAGCCGCCATCGGTGCAGGTCACCTTGAAGTCGTAGCCGTGCATGTGGATCGGGTGGTTTGTCATCGTCAGGTTGCCGACGCGTACGCGCACCTTGTCCCCTTGATTGACGACAAGCGGATCAATGTCGGGGAAGATCCGGCTGTTCCAGGTCCAAAGGTTGAAATCCGTCATCGTCATGATGCGGGGTATGTAGGTGCCCGGATCAATATCAAAAGCGTTCAACATGATCAGGAAGTCCCGATCGACGCGCATGAAATCGGGATCCTTTGGGTGGACCACGAACATGCCCATCATGCCCATTGCCATCTGCACCATCTCATCCCCATGGGGGTGATACATGAAGGTGCCGGATTTGGTCAGATCGAACTCATAGACAAAAGTCTTGCCCGGCGGGATGCCGGGGTGGCTGAGGCCGCCGACACCGTCCATGCCCGAGGGCAGGATCAGCCCGTGCCAATGCACCGTCGTATGCTCGGGCAGGCGGTTGGTGACATAGATGCGCACCCGGTCGCCTTCGACCGCCTCAATGGTGGGGCGGGTTGGCGATTGGGTCAGCGCGCTGTCCATGACGGCGGCTTCAGGCAGGCCCATGTTCATGGTCTGGCCCCATGCTTTGGAGGAAACAAGCGTGGCCCCAGCCGCGCCGGCCCCTAGCAGTTGACGTCTGTTCATCATGTGATTGTTTTCCTGTCTCAATGTCCTGCACCGCCACCGGCGGCGATTTGCGTCTCTGCACCTGCACCGCCACCACCGCTGCCA
>Ga0207890_1000340_pt1 | contig 14473 bp, 12 predicted proteins | sample LinPmetageLP48_FD_184059 | JGI IMG/M metagenome (GOLD analysis project Ga0207890, IMG submission 184059) | Marine viral communities from the Pacific Ocean - LP-48 (SPAdes) | ecosystem: Environmental > Aquatic > Marine > Oceanic | place: Pacific Ocean | collected 2011-06-13 | reverse complement strand
GCAGAAAAAGATCCTATAGATTTAGTAGCTATACCAACAGTTTCTTCTATAATTTTGTGTACTACATCACAATCTTTAAGATATAATTCAGAATTGGCTCCTGTTAATGCAATTATAGGATTTGCTACGTTGTCTGAAGAAGCTCCTCCTTGTTTAATTACTTGAGTATTAATTAATTCTACTTTCATATAATTACAAGTAGCTCTAACACTATCTGTACCAAATCCTGCATCTCCAAAAATAACAACAGTGCTTAAATTTCCGCTTGCTACAGGATTAACTCCTCTCATTAAAGAAGAATTTCTAACAATAACTTTTCCTAAAGAAGCAACATTTTCATAACTTAATACTCTTAAAGCAGCATTGTCTCTTGAAAATATCATTCCTTCAAAAATAGTAATCCCCGTAGTAGAAACAGGGCTTCCTCCTACTACGTCACTTCCTCCTACTTGTAAGCCTACTCTACTTATGCACTTTAAATCTTTTATTTTAATAATTGATTTTCCATTACCGTTTATACTTAATGTTCCAAAATCAGGTGAAGCAGAACTGTTAGAATAATTACTAATAAGAGTATCTACTTCAAAAAATATTTTTGCTGTGTTTGTAGTATCTGGTTCTATTTGTAAAGCTACTCCTCCTGTAATATTAGTACTAGTTCCTATTATTACTTTAGGACATTTAAAATTAAGAGTTCCTGAAAAAGCTTGCCTAGCATCTACTCCCTGAAAAGGTGTAGATGAAGTTGCAGCACTTTCTGCATATTGATTTACTATAACTGTACAATCAGCGGCTCCTCTAACAGTTACAAAATAATTAGTAGTGTTTCCTGAAAAAATATCTGTTTCAACTAATAATTTATTTTTTGAAGAAGCAGGTTTTTGCAATATACCTGTACCTGTATTAGTAATTCTGCGTAAATGAATTTCTACGTCAGAATTAGCTCCTGTTATTTCTATACACTGATTAGCAGCATTTGAATCTATTAAAATTGCATTTCCTGTTAAATTACAAACAACAGTTACTGCTGCATCAGTTATTTTACCATTTATAACTACACCTTCTTCGCAATGAATATTAACTCCGTTTTTTAAAGTTATGTCTTCTGTATAAGACCCTGCTCTAATATGTACAGTGTCTCCTGATGTAGCAGCTGTTATTGCTGCACCAATTGTATTCCAAGGTTTATCTATTCTTTCACGCACACCTGCAGTTGCTCCAAAAACAAGATCTACAAATAAAGTATTATCATGGCCTATTCCAATAGGAAATTGAAATGCGAAAACTGCTGCTGCAGTAGAGCCTGTATTTGTTACAGTAGGTGCTGTACCAGGTGCTCCTGTAGTTACTGTTCCAACTGCAAGAGTTGCTGCGGCTCCAGGAGCTCCAGCGGCTCCAGCTGTACCGTCAAAATCAGGAGTTGTAAATGTACTTCCATCTGTAAAGAAAAAAGTAAACGTACCGTTCCCATTATCTACTACAGTTTGGATTCCGTTTCCATCTGTTCCGCTTAATAGTGTTACATCACTACAACTTTTACAACTCATGTTTATTGTTTTTTAATATTAGCAATTACTTGCGCACTCTGTTAGAGTATCACAATATGTTTTAGCTGCAGTAAGAATAGCTTCTGCAGTATCAAAATCTCCACAAGCAAATGCTGTTTGGATTCCGTAAATATAAATTTCCATCTGATCTACCTCTGTTTTTAATCGTTGTACAGTTTTAGTATCACATGCGTCTATTAATTTAGCAACTAGACCTTCTTTACAATTACAAAGATTGCATAAGAATAATTGATATTGTTTATCATTAGTATAAGTAGCAGATGCTGTTGTTATTGTATATACTATTTGAAATACTCCGTCTGCTCCTGCCCAAGCATTTTCTAACAATGCTGTGAATCTTCCAGGAGTTGGAGCACCAGCTACAGTTGCGTATACATCTGTACTGCCGTCTTTTAATATGTAATTTTGTGTTATAAGATTACCGCTAATAGTTGTAGAAGCGGTAGTTTGCGCAATGCTTACAGTATATGTTCCGCCATTATTAGCTCCTGTTCCTGTAAGTAATGCTGTAATTTTTGTGTCTGCGGCTACGCCTACGCCCGTGAGAGTTTGGCCTATAGCAAAAGTTCCTGATATATGAGTAACATCTGTGAATGTTGTACCTGATATAGTACCTGTTCCAGATGCTGCTATTGCAGGAGTCTGACTTGAATTAAAAAATTGAACATCTGCACGAGTTATTGCTGCAGTAGTTATGTTAGGGGTTCCCCATCCTCCATTATTAGATGTAATTACAAAGGGTCCAGTTTCTTCTACAATTGTAATCTTATTGCATTTATTATTTAAGGATACTGAAATTTTAGGATTGAGAGCCATAACACTTTTAAATCAATTTATTAATAAAAATATAGTAGCCCGCCATAGACAGCAAAATTTATGGCGGGACTACTGTGGGTGGAGAATTTACTATTGTTGTACGTCTGCTGCAGCTACCCCTAAGATAGTTGCTACATCAACTCCTGAAGAAGCTGCGCCTAATGCACCTCCTGCTTGAAGATTGATATAGAATAATACTGATCCTTTACCTCCTTGCAAAGAAACCAATCCTTGGATACTTTCTGTCCAAGATACTTCTATACATCCGTATTTTCCATCAACTGCTACTTCTTGATCTCTCATTCGTGGGGGAACACCTAACATGCTGTTTTCACCTTCAAATCCGTAACTCATGTACTCATCCATAGCAACTTGTTGCCATACACCAGAACCTGTTCGAGCTCCTGTTGTAGTAACTAAAGTAGATACATCAGAAAATGCTACTGAGAAACGGTTTACATAATAATCACGGAATGCATTAACATCAAAGTCAGCTTGAATTCCTGTCATTCTAACTCCTGAAGCTGCTGCAGCTGCGGTTGCAGTTGCAATACGCTTAACTGTAGTAGATGATACAATTGTAGCAGTAGTTCCATTAAACGCTGTGCTTAAAGTAAGATCACCGTTAGCTGCTTTTGCAGTAACTTTATAAACTGCTGTAGTTGTTGCTGCAGCTACTGTTATAAAATCTCCTGCTACAACAGCAGTAGAAGCAGTTGCGGCAGATGCTTTAACTAATCTAGATCCGTTAGTAAATGTTAAAGTTACTGCGCCAGTTGCTGTAGGAGCAGTTCTTGTTCCAGCATTTAACATTTCAAACTTTAAATAATTATTAGCAGGTTCGTCTGAAAAGTTCGCAGTACCATTTTTAACTAAAGCTTCGGCTAATTCAATAGAAGTAGCTGTAGCATCAGTTTTAACTGGTCCTGCAAAAAGACTCATTGGTTGTGAACGGTTAGCTGCATCATTATCATTCTTACGAATTTTGATAAAGAAATCTGTTGAGTTAGCTATAGGAAGAGCTCCTGTTGTTCCATTAAATCCTACTACACTCACTTGTTGTACAGGTAGTCTGTAATTACTACTTGAAATTTTAGTAGAAGCTTTAGTAAGCATTGGAGAAATCATTAATGATTTAGTTGCTCCTCGTCCTTGTACAAAACGAAAACGATCTGCTGCTGTGTATGCTGCTGGATTCATTCTACGCATTCCTGCGTCTACAAGAACAACTGCTCCTAAAGGAAGATTGTCTTTGGTTACTACTGCTCCTACGGCTACTGCAGTATTAACTGCTGCGGTAGTTGTTGCGTTTTTGTCTAATACGACACTAAACACGTTGTCTGCGGTTCTTAACATTTTTAATTGTTTAAAAAATTTATACTTTATTTATTTATTCTAAGTCTCGAAAGTTCTCAATTGTTTGAACCTTCTGTTCTCTTACACGTTGTAGCATCAAATCTGTTGCTATGCCTACTATCACTACATGAGTGCTAGTATCAAGCTCGCAATTTCTTTGATTGGCAGAATTAGCTCTTTCTACCTTTATTTCTTTTGGATTTTTAACGTATCTAATATGGTAGTTAGTTACATTAAAAGTTCCATCAGTAAATAACTCATGGCGTTTTCTTGTTTCAGTATCTGCAGGATCAAACGCTGAGGTTTTTCTGCTAAATTCTGAACGCCAAACTCTACAGTTTCCATCGATTCTGTAAAATGGTTTTTTGTATTTACTCCAGTTATACCTTTGCATTTCATTGTGGGCAACTATATTAACCCATCCAATTATAAATGCTCCTGTATCACATTCTTTTTTATCTATTGTACACTCTTCGTAAATAGTATACATATGATCATTTGGTAAATCGTAAAACTTTCCTGTTACGTTATTATTTACAATTACACCTACTTGATCAGTTGAAATCGAAAGATTGTCACCGTCTTTTACCAACGCTGACAATCCTTGATTTCTTATTTCTGTTTCTTCAAAGCCTTTTTGTTTTCTGTTATTAACTTCGTCGAAAAACTTTTTAACGTACAAATGCTGCGCTTCTGTTAGTACGGATGTAAGATCGAAATCTTCGTATCCAGGAGAACCAAAGCTATCCGCTCGGTCTAACTTCTCCTCTAACATATCGGCCATTTGGTTTGCAGTCATTATTTACGTTTTTTTAAATCTACTTTAGCTTTTACTCTCATTTTAATCTCTTGATTATCAGGATTATTTAGGTACATAATAACATCTGTTAAATCTCCTAACTCTGATCCGTTATCTAGAGTATATCGCTTGTTTGCTTTTCTAATTATAGCACCTGCTTCAGTTGCTTCTTGTACAAAGATACGATCTTTATACTGCGGGTGATTAACTATTTCTAAGAAATATTTAGGGTCTTTTTCAACCACATTTAATACTTCACTTTTTAACCAATCTAATGAGGCAGTTGCTGGAATTGTACGACCTAATGATTTAATAAATCCTACAATAGAAGCTTTGCTGTTTGTAATTTCTGCAAACTTAACAAATGCATCTGCTTTCACATTTGCTTCTGCTAACTTCTTAACAGTTACTTTATCTTCATCTACAACCATAAACTCATATGTTGCTTTTAAAATTCTATCGTCATAAGAAGGTGATACTAACATCTTATTAGAAAGTAAAATTAAATACTTTAACATATCTAAAGATCTATTAAGATTTAAAGTTGCTCCTTCTTTTGTAAGAATAACTCTCCCTCTTCTATCTGATCTCCAGAAGTTGTCTTCTGTTTTTAAGGTAGCATTTAAATTTGTACCTAACTCTGTTTCAAAGAACTCTTTTTGAGTCATCCCGTTTGGAAAACTCTCTCTATATTTTTCGATCTTTACTCTATGCTGATCGTCTAAAATTACTTTAACCCCGCCACCCCTGGTTTGGCTATTTAGTGGTACTTGGTAACTACGTTTAACTTTGTTATATAAAAAAGGGTCTCTCATTTTATCTTGCCCTTTTACTAATAAGTTACTCCATTTTCCTGAAGACTCTACTGGTTTAATTGAAACCACTCTGTCTTGCAAAAAAGTACCATATACTACTTTTTCTTTTTCTGCTGTTTTTGTCATCTTAATTTTTATTTGCTGTCTTAATTAAATTCTCTTTATAAAAGCTCCCCAAGGCTATCAACTCTGAGGAGCTTATTATGTAAACTAGAAACTTCTATCGTTCTACTAGTAATCGTAGGTCAACTACTTTTGTAGGATCTTCGATCATAAGGCCACCCCATTTCTGGAAGTGTACTTCATAACCATCTACTCGTGAAGCAACCATTTTAGGACTACCTTTACCACCTGCAGAGAAAGGATCTCTCATACCTGGGATATAAGCCCAATTGTAATCTGGAACTCCTTTTGGCTTAACTCTGTAGATACCTGCGGTATCGCCATAATCAAGAGCAAGAATTCTGTGAGATTCTACAATACCTTTTCCATCTGGATGACGCTGAGGGAAGTATACATCATCATCGAAGAAATCAAGGATTTCAACCATAATAGTAACTCCGTTGTACCACTCATAAATGTTGTATTGTGGTTGTTGTGTAGCTTTAGTGTTACCACCGCCTAAGTTACCTGGCTTAGAGTTTGAATCAATAAAACGATCCTGAATAACAGTTACGTTTAATTGTCCTCTTTTTGCTTGAATCTGCTTAGAGATTTCAATAGCACCAAATTCACCTGTAAGCAAATGGATAGTTCTTTTGCCTCTTTCGATTTTACCAACTCCCATATCAAGAAGCAATTCTAAATGCCAATCAAGATCGTAAGTGTTATAGTAATGAACGTTAGAAGGAGCAATTTGATCGAAGAAACCTGCACCTGACTCAACTGCATATTTAGTTTTGTCATCTTTGTTTAGGTACTTGTGATCAGCTGTCCAGTTTTTCTTACCGTACATCAACATACGAGCAAACATTTCTTCACATTGGTGATGAGCAACCATATCTTGATAATTAATCCAGATTGATTCTGTTTGACCTTTGTAGTTAAATCCAAACTCAAGTGGTTCGTTTTTACCTTTGTTGATTGTGTTACCTGCTACTTCATATTCCATACGTAATGTAGACGGACGGTTTTCCATTCTCCAAGGAGAAGTAAAGTAAGGCTTTGCACCTTGATAAGAAAGCGTTGAAGGAGAAAGAGAGTAAAACTTAGACCAACGTGTACCAATTGCTAATTCCTCAGAAGGAATAGATTTAGCAGCACTGTCAGTTACTAATTCAACTTCATACTTAAACCTTGAACCTGCGTCCATTGCTTTTTTAACTAGTAAGTGATAATCATCAACTTCTCCACGAAGAACGTTAGTTTCTTCAAATAGAGCTTCGTCAAAGATTAAGTAAAAACGTTCACCGTTAGAACCTACATTTGCTGGAAAGTTTCCTCCAGAAATAGAAGCACCGCTGATAGTTTCTGCATCAACTAGTGGAAGATTTTTGTCGTGTTGCCCTTGCAACATCCAATTGTAAAATCCGTTTTCTTGTTCCACTTCTTTTACTGGGAAACGATCTACGAATTCACGAAGTTTACCTTGTAGATTAGTTTTGTAAATCTGACGAATTACGTTACTAATCAATTGGGGCTTTTGTTGGTACAAAGCGTGGAAGTGGTTGTCAGTGACTAAACCATTGTAATCCTTCGCTTCATACTTTTGTAATGGAAGTAATTGTGCCATTTTTTGATTTGTATTATTTGTTTAACGAATATATTTATTTACTTATTTACTTTTTTAATGACCGTTCTAACATGTCTAATATGTTTCCAGTCTTTTCAGAAGTTTCTACTGAAGTATTTCTACCTACGTTTCTATCTTCTGATGCAATGATTTTATCTAAATCATTAATTGCATTTGTTTTTGCTACTTTTTTTAATTTAGAAATATCTGGTTTAAATTTTCCTTCTTTATCTAAATTAAATAATCCTAGAGTATCGTAATAGTTAATTAACATTTCAAACTCTGCAGGATTTCTAGTCTGCTTGTACATTAAGCTATTATATTCTCTCCCTGTTTTATCGTCTTTATAAACAGGATTAAGAATGTTTTGCTTTATTTTATCTTTTCCTATTTTATTAAGACCCATCCCTTCTATAAAAGAAGTTCTAGCATCTATGTTATTAATTAAAGATTCAAAAGCTTTATTTTGAGAATCAAGTTCTTTTTTAGTTTTATTAGCTTTAAATTCCTTTGCTTCACTGACTACAGCGTTTGCTTGATTTTTTAATTCAGGAATAGCTTTTAAAGCTTTACTCTCAAGTTTCTTAACTTCAATTGCATCTTGCACAGCTTCAGTTGCTTGTTCATCTGAGAAATTTTTAGATTTTAATAAATCATAGTAAATTTCTTTTTGAAGATTTTCGTCTGACTTAATAGCTTCCTCACTTACATTATCAAAAAACTCTAATCGTTGTGCCATCATAATGGCTTGATCGGTTTCGTCAAATGCGTCTTCTATTTCTAAAAATCTTTTTTTAGCAGCAGGCATATTTTCTTTCCACTTTTCTTCAGCCGCTTTAAAATTAGTCTGAACCGTTTTATTCATTAGTTCTTTTATAGTATCTAATGAACCTTCTAGTTCGTCTAATTTATCGGCTTCAGAAGCAGTAATAATATTTGCTTCTACTAACTCTTTGATTAACCCTTTATAAATTGCCTCACTCTTCTCGTTTGAAGTAGCGGTTTTAGTTTCTGTTGAATTTTTAGTGTCCTCGTAAGAACCTTCTCCTTCTTCAGATTTTACAGGTTGAAACATTCCTTCTGAATCATCATCAGGTTTTGTTTCTTTTTCTTCTTCAGAATTTTCATCAGACTCCACGACTGAATTTAATTCTTCTGGTGACATAATTTGAAGTCCTTCAAATAAGTCTTCTTTTTCTTCACTCATATTTTGCTGTCTTTATTTGGTTACAATATTAAAATTTTTTTTATAAATAAACTTAAATCTATTTATAAGTATGTGCTATAGTTCTATAGCTTTATTTATTTTTTATAGCAGCTGTTCTTTCTTCTTCAAGACCCATTTTTTCTTTAGCTAAAGTTTCTTTGGCTTGATTAGATCGTATTTCTTCATCTAATTTGGCTCTATTTAATTCTGCTTGTTGCTCGTTTCTTTTTTCTTCTACTTCAGTACGTCGAATATCTAACTCATCTGCAATACCATTATTATCAGAATCCATTAAACCTGATTCAGTACGATAATTATTATTCATTTCTCGCATAGCTGCTATTTCTAAATCAGCTTGAATTTTTTCTCTATCTACAGCTATTTTATCATCATGTTTTTTAATATCAATTTCTTGTGCTTCTTTATCAGCTTGCATTTGAGCTTGTTGCATTTCTTGTTGTTGCTGCATTTGTTGCTCTTGCATTTGATTATTTTCTTCTTTAATTCTTTTTGCAGAAGCTTCAAGTTTCTTAGCAATGTCTTGTACAGAATCAGATTGGGATATAGCTACTAAATCAGATATAGTTGCTTGGCCATTTTGTATAGCTGCTTGTGAAAGCGCTTTAATGTCATTGTACAATTGCGTGTCAGAAGTAGAGTTTGATAAATGTAAATCATATTCTGTAGAAGCAAACTCATCAAAATGAGTTATGAATTGTTGGCTCATATCATCAAGTAAGAATTGTCCTTTTTGAGGATTTTCTTTATATGCATATTTACAACATTCTAAGAATTTAGTAAGAGCTCTTTTTCTAAAATTTTGATCTATAGCAAACCATTTTTCTGTAATGTGCGATGTTTGAGCTACTTCTCTTTCTACATTACCTACTGCTTCTCTATTTTGTATTTGACCTTCTCGTGCTCCAGTAACACCTGCTAATTTACCAAGAGTGTTTTCTATATCTACAAGTAAGTTAGTATACATTCCAATTGCATTGGGATCTCCTATGTTTACTTGTTGAGCAGTAAGTTGGTTAAATTGTCCTGCTGATTTACCTTGCGCAGGGCCTTTAAGTATTTCGTTAGTTGGGTCTAACCATGCAAATTTATTTACTGTTACATATCTCATCCATTCTTTTGGATCCCATCCTGATGGAACAAGCGCAGAGTTAATAGCAGTAAAGGACCCCTTGTAAGTGGCTATTTCGAGCTCTCTTTTATAGTACGCTATATCATAGGAATATGCAAGAGGCTTCATGATGTCCATAAGAGATTGGACTTTATAGTCGTTAGTAGAATTAACTGAACCAATATACGGAGGGGTCCCTTTGGATTTATTAACTAATGATTTGCTTGCAAATGGTAAAGGACGCATAACAGTATAAATATGATCAGCAATCTTTGTTCCTTCCATCCATTCATTTACCCATATCCATTTTACTTTTTCTCCTAATTCTTTATTAGCTCTGTAATCTTCAGGAACCCAATCTTTTTGTTGCACTCCTTCGTCGTCAAAATAAGTTAGCTCTCCAATCTTACGTCTAGATCTCCAACATACTTTCATAACTCTTACATTACCATATGTGTCAAATGCTCCTGCAAAGGTTCTTACACCTGCTTCGTTAGGATGAAATATATCTAATGCTCCTGCTTCACCATAGAAATCAAATATAGAAGTATCTCGGTTTAATCCTATTCCACCTCCTGTTTCCATATTAGTGTCTAGCTTTCCTGTTTCTAAAAAGTCTACATCTTTTGGTGTAAGAGTATCCCAGTAATCATCTATTACTTGCCCAACAGATTTATATCCGTATTCTACAATAATATCTGCATCTTCTATAAACATAGAGTTTCCTCCAAGAGTATATACGTTCATAGGATTTACTCGTCGCATAACAGGCTCGCCTCCTAGTACTCCACAATACATTATTTCTTCACCTGCTGTAAGCAAATCTTCAAATGTTCTGAGGAATGTAAAATCAAAGTTGCCTTCTTTGTATTCTTTTTTGAGAATCTTATTAGCAACTATTTCACTCATATCTTGAAAATCATAATTTTGATATTTTTCAAGTGCTTGCATTCTTTTTTGAATCTCTTCTTCTGATATAGAATCTTTCTGTATTATACCCATCATTTCTTGAGTAATCTGATCCATCAATTGTTGCTCTTTTCTAGAGATACCTTCTTGATCTCCTGAAGATATATAAGCTTTAAATTCTTTTTTACGTTTTGCGTATTCTCCTAGAAGCAAATTAATCTTTGTATTTTCTATTCCTATATGTTGAAAGCTAGCTGGTAGAGTATCTAAATCTAAATTGTCAGGATTAATGTACCTTTCAAAATCTCTAGGAGAGATTACATTGGCACGTAGATTATAATTAATTCGTTTGTTCTTAAAACTGTTTCTTAAATTAACGTCAGAAGTTAATAAGTTTTCTGCAAAATCTATATTTCGTTTATACCATTTGTCAGTTTTTTGAGCATCAGATAATTTTTGTCTTGGAAAATTAATATATCCTTGACTATCTAAGTAGGAGGTATCGCTCATAATGATAATTTTTTATTTACACAAATCTAGGGATAAAAATTTGAATCTATAGTCCCTACAGGTTTCTTTTTTAATACACCCATATTAGAAAAGTAGTCGTTGTCTAAAAAAGTTTTAACTTCTTCTACTCGTTTATTGGTCTCTTTATACATAGTTGAATCTAACCACATTAACATAATTAACGCAGATACTCTATCAAAGTTTCCTTGTGGATTCCACATAACTAATTCAGTTACTAGCGCAGATGAATACAATGTTTCATATACTTTAACTTCTGACTTAATAGATATAGTTTCTTGTAACCAAGACTTAACCATATTACGTCCTTCTGAATTAACAGTTCCTGATGCGTTTATACCTTTAGAAGTATTTCCTGATTGTTTATATGTATCAGAAGATCTTAATTGATAAGGTGTGTCTGCAAGTAAGTACGTGCATTTATGTCTGTCAAAGTAATTAAATAAACCTATAAGGTTTTTTTCATACATACCTAATGCATTATAATATAACAAAAGTTTTCTACATATTTCATAAAAATCTTTTGCTTCAGAACTTCTTCCTGTATATTCTGCTACTAGCTGCCTAGTAAATCTATTCATTATAACTATAGAGGGCAGCGAGTCAGTAGTAGATTTGTCTTTATCTACGACATCTATTCCAGCTATGTATACATTTCTAGGAATTACGCCTTCTTCGTTTTTCTGTGGTTTAACCCATAGCTCAACGCATCCTCGTTTATCGTCGTTCTTATTTAAAGGAAACTTTCTAATAGGTTTAAGATCTTGTATAGTACTAAATTCTACTTTATTATTTTTATCAAAACTAAGTATACCTTTAAAACTAGCATCTGTGTATTTAGCATACTTGCCTCCCTCTACTTCAGCAAGTTGTTCTTTTAGTTGTAGTGTGGGGAAGAATGCTCCTTCTAAAACTAGAAAAGCTTCTGACGGCAACATCGGGCCGTTAATTATTTCTGTTTGATATACAGTTGGATCAGGAGATTTTTTAGCATTATCTCTCTTATCTTCAATGTATAATCTGGACAAAGCCTCATCTGTTATAAGGTTAGGTCCCTTTTTAAATTCATTAAGTGTTTTAGAATAAGGCACAAAGTATCCTATATTCCCTCTGTTCTCATAACTATCTTCAAATGTAATGCAATTATAATCTTCAGGGTTTCTAAACATTCCTTCTGCATATAAAGCAGCTCGGCCCGATACAAGCCCCCCTGTACCTAAAGCCCATATGACTAGATTCTTTTTTGCTTTAGATGCTTGCGTAGCTTCAATTGCTCCCCAAGATTCTTTTATATTATACATAAATCCAATCTCATCTAAGGCTACTAAGTTAGGTCTAGTACCGTTGGCTGCTAGTGGATTATCTTTAAATGTACGATGTCTCATTACAGATCCTGTTCTAGTTGTAGCTTCTCTGTTAGCCATAAAAGAACCTGTGTAAGATATTGACAAAGGCGACGGATAGAATTCATCTCCTAATTGAAAGCTCCCAGGCAATAGCTCATACGCAGTAGTAACTTTTTTCATAAGAGGTATTGAATACTTAGTATCAATTGCCCCTATAATAGTATCTGATGCTAAAAAGTTTTTACTTTTCTTTCTAGATAAGTAATCATCGTAATCAGTTGCTCCATCAAATAGAAAGTTATGTTCGGCTATTCCTGATGTAGCATATGATTTACCTCCACCCCTAGATTGTATACTAATAAAATGCTTTGCTGAGTTTTTATATAGCGGTTTGCCTAAACTTTTACCATGATTTTTACGTAAGTACTCTCGTGCAGGAATATATTCTAGCTTCTTAATTTCTTCTAGAGTAATCCGTTTAAGCTTAACAGCTAATTCTTTTTCAGGCCCATATTTTCTATCACAAGTAAATTTCTTATCATTAGTAAAGCCTGAGAAACCTCTGCACTCTTCATACAATAAAAACAATTCCCAATCTATATCACGTAAGAACGGCAATCCAAATGCTTGTGACACTGAAGACTCGTCTTCAAATTGTATGTTATGAAAATTTATATAGTAATACAATGGACCAGGCATCCACTTTCCTTGCTGCCAATAACCTTCTATACATTTACGCTTTGCTTCTTTCCAAAACGAAAGTCTTTCGTAATGTTCTAGTACAGGATGGAACTGCGGTACTTCGCTTAGTTTAAAATTATTATTATTTATCATCTATACTAGGCCATTTATTTTTAGGACAAGAAGACTCTATAGATCTAGTTTTAAATTTTAAAGAACAGCCACATACTTTACAACATTCTGTTATCAAAGCGCTACACTCTGTAGATTTATGATTACATGCATTACAAATTGTTTGTCTATCCGCTGCTATTTGCTCTATGTACTTATCTCTAAGTAATAAATTCTTTATACCAGATAAAATCTTTCCTCTATTTTTCCAAATATTGTCCATTATATTTCTCCCGATTCAGTTAAAGATACAATACTTTTTCCTTTCTTTTTAATCTTAGCTTCTTCGTAATCCTTTTTAATCTTTTTATAATCATCAAATAGTTTAGCGGTATTGGCCAGCATAGTATCTATTTCTTTTAGCATTTTTGTATCTACTTCTCCTATATGTTTTACATCTAAAGCTTCTTTATATAATCTTTTAAGAGAAGTGTCTCTCATGATCATTATTTCATTCCAACTTACTAGGGCCCTTTCTGCATCTGACAGTACTGTGTTCTTAAATATATCTACAATATCTTGTACATCCTCCCATTTAAATTTATCGTTCTTTAAAAAATCACTTGCAATAACTTGCAGCTTTTTAGGTATGTTATAAAATCTAGATTCAGGATTATATGCAAAGTCAATAGCCCACATAATACGTGAGCTAGTTTCTTTTTTTTTAGACTTATCTTTAGTATAAAAGCTATTAAGTTCTTTTATGATTTTTAAGTCTGGATATAGATCCCAGAAATTGTTTTCATATAAAGCTTTCATTTACTTTGTAATTTTTTAAGCTTGTCCCATAAATTCTCATAAGGTAAAGCACATTTATATTGCACTCCTGCTAAAAATATAATTGACCCTCCTTTAGGATTTTTAGACAATGCGTCTACTTTATAAAAAGTAGTTAAGTATTTATCTTTAGAATCATTTATATATACTTCAAGTGTTAGATTCATTTTTTTTCTTTTTGATGCAAAAATTCGCATGGTTTATTTTTCTTTTATTAGGAATAAATTTTCCAAAGTTATCTATATGTATGATAGGAAACTTTTCTTCATCAAACAGTTTATCTGTTTTATGATCGCTGCTTATTACATCAGCTATTTTATTTCCTAGTAACTTCCATATTTCTTCTGCTTGAGAAACAGTAACCCCGTGAGTGTTAGCAATTTTTTTTAAAATTTCTTTTTGCTTACTCATCAGGCATGTTAATAGTAAAGTCAAATTCTTTTTCTTCAACAACGGGTGCTTTAGTAGCATCGTGTTTATATTCTTTTGGAGGAACTTTTTCTTTTACAACCTCTTTAACTTCTACTTTTGCTTTTTTAATTTCCGCAGTCATTACTAAGTTAACTTCAATTCTAAACCCATCACTGTCAGGTTTAAATTGTAATTCAGAGTGCAGTACATTACTATCATTTATTAATG
>Ga0207890_1000339_pt1 | contig 14479 bp, 11 predicted proteins | sample LinPmetageLP48_FD_184059 | JGI IMG/M metagenome (GOLD analysis project Ga0207890, IMG submission 184059) | Marine viral communities from the Pacific Ocean - LP-48 (SPAdes) | ecosystem: Environmental > Aquatic > Marine > Oceanic | place: Pacific Ocean | collected 2011-06-13 | reverse complement strand
GTGTATGATTAATTTCTCTCTATAATTACAAATGAGTGCTAACAGCGGAACTACTTTAATCATAGGTTTGGTGGTTTTGGGTTGTGTGTGTTCCTCATCATCTAGTGCAGCTGCATTAGGTGCCAAATATTTTACGACTGGAGAAGACAGTGAAGGGGGTGGTGGTGGTGGTGGTGGTGGTGGTGGATCAGGGGGGTTTTTTGGCGGACTTATGGACGGTCTGAATGATCCAATTGGAGGCTTCGGAGACCTAATGAATCTTATAGATGGTAGTGGTGGTACAATGCAACTAGCCCCTGCAGGTCACTCATGTGAAAGTTGGTGTGGTGATTGTTCACAGGCAGATTATGACAGGATGCATGCGAGTGCACCGGAGCAGTCAGCTTCAGACTTCAAAGCGATTTGTGAAAATAATAGGTCTGCATATTCCGATACTCAAGCACATTGGGACGTTCAGATTCATAAAGTTGGCACCAATTGTTGCTAAGAGAATAATTAATTTACTCCTAAATATATAAAGTTTCCCCAAAGGAAAGTGTATGATTAATTTCTCTCTATAATTACAAATGAGTGCTAACAGCGGAACTACTTTAATCATAGGTTTGGTGGTTTTGGGTTGTGTGTGTTCCTCATCATCTAGTGCAGCTGTATTAGGTGCCAAATATTTTACGACTGGAGAAGACAGTGAAGGGGGTGGTGGTGGTGGTGGTGGTGGTGGTGGTGGATCAGGGGGGTTTTTTGGCGGACTTATGGCCGGTCTGAATGATCCAATCGGAAGTTTAGAAGCCCTATTTAGTGATGATGGTGGTAGCAATTTGACAGAAGTTGATCCAAACTCGGATACAGGTATATTGTTTCAGAATTTTAAAGATGCCAGATGTGCACAATGTGTACAGACCAATTTTGGAGGAAACTGTAATGAGAAGGGTTTTAATCTTTCAAATTGTAGAGAAAGATTGGCGTCGAAAGGTAAATACATAAGAGAAAACAATGGAAATTATTATTTAAGCGATACCCCATAATATATCAGGATTTTGGTACATACTCATATAGTATATTGAAGACTGCAGTCTCCTAAATATATAAAGTTTCCCCAAGGGAAAGTGTATGATTAATTTCTCTGTATAATTACAAATGAGTGCTAACAGCGGAACTACTTTAATCATAGGTTTGGTGGTTTTGGGTTGTGTGTGTTCCGCATCATCTGGTGCAGCTGCTTATTTTATGACTAGAGAAGACAGTGACAGTGACAGTGACAGTGATGGGGGTGGTGGTGGATCGGGGCAGTCTGCAGGGTCGACAATGGGGTGGAGTTATTTACCTCCTAGTTTTGTGAATCTAAGGAGTGTTACAGAGCATTGTGAACATATATGTGGTGATTGTTCACCAACACAATTTCAATATATTGTGAATAATTCGGAGGAGTGGGAAAAAATCGAGTCCGTGGATGATGCAGAGGCAATTTGTAAAGGTAATAGGTCTAATTTTACGGGTACTCAGACAAATTGGGATAAGTACATCAATAGGATTGGTCCCAACTGTTGCCCTTGAATAACTAATTTACAATGAGGGAAAACCCCAAAATAGATTACCATTTATGCCCTGATAGAATCAGAGACGGCTAACATAATTACGCCAACGATGAACGCTATGATGACATAATTTAATTCAGTATCTTCACCACCCAACGACACTTTCTCGGGTTTGGGTTCACTGACAACTACCTGTTGTCGTGGGGGAGGTGGTTCTAGTTCCTCCAGCGGACAATACGCTATCATTTATAATATACTTTAGAGATTTATTTCAGTCTTCTTTTTACGTCGTCCCTTCTTGGTTTTTGACGCGTCGATATTCACTTCCTTGATCTCACCCCCGGTAGACTCTCCTGAAATAGAGACAATATCAGAGAATTCATCCTCATCCTCATCCATTATTTTTGGAGTGGAGGTGGAGAGATTGGTGTTCATCGGGGGTGGAGGGGGCATCATAACACCACCCATCAAACTGGAAATATCCATACCAGGCCCCTTCATTTCGTAATTACCGGTTCCCCCGATTGGTGGTTCTCCGGTATTTTCACCAGGGTTCCTAGTAGTGTTTTGAACCGCCGACATCATGTTCTTCACCAAATCTGGGTTTTGTTTGAGCACGTCATTCATGTTTGGTATCGCAGTCTTAAACATACTGTTCGTCAAGTGGAACATCATAGCTGAACCCCCGAGCATCATGATTAACTTCACCTCTGGTGCGACATTGACCTTGGATCTATACTTCACATATAACTCCTCAAATACACCATCGTAGTCGTCAACATTTTCCATCACAGATTCAGACCAACCCTCTAATTGAACCTCGAAGGGGTTGTACCGCTTATTGAGAAACTCGAGACCAGTGACACAAGCCACTAACATGCGTCTCGAAAACCTAAGAGACTGTTCCACATCTATGCCGTAGGTAATACGTTTCACCTCAGCACGGAGCTCCTCGACATTCGAATACGCGTTTAGACGTTTGTTCACGGCGAACCCCTTCTTCTCGAGGCGGGCTAGTTTATTGAGAAGATCTGACTTTTCTTCATCAACTGAAGTATACCCACTAGAAGGTGTTTGCTCCTGTGTTTCCGGGCCACCCATATCATCGTCCTCGAAGTCCATATTGTCATCCCCGTAATCAATTTCCTCGGTCGGTGCCGTGTGATTGGGGACAGACTGCTTGTTGGGATTTACAAAAGCATCCATCGCCTCCTGGTGTTGTGTGGGCGGTCTTGGTCCATATGCGGTTTTCTGGGGACGTTGTACTGGTCTACTTTGTGGAACAGAAATCTCTATCTCGTCCATGAGTGCTTGTTCATCAGCATCTAATTTCATAACAGTTGTATGTCCTCTATCAAGAATGATATCTTCGTCCATCTACTCTCTCTGTAGAAACTAAAAAAATTATCTTTAACGCAGTTTAAAAAAATATAATTATATAGTAAAATGTTCAAGCTTGACAAGACCACTCGTAACGGATTAATGTATATCGCAGTCCTCGTGGCTCTCATCTGTGTTCTGACAAGACTGGTGGGTGGGTCCAGTAACTATCAACCCAGGCCAATCACTGTCAATGCTGTCAGTGAAAAATCTATTTTCGATCTCGAACATAAAGAAGAATGTGTTCCCGGGTCCCCCAAAGGTAGTCCTTACACCAAGAATCTCACACCAGGTGGACTCTGTGGTGTTCAAAAACTCGTAAATGATCACGCTGGGTATTCCATCTCTGATGGAATTGGTGGATCTTTAATCTAAGTGTATATAAATGGTGCACCCTATCCCGGATCTCAATTACGAGTATCACACAATAACTCTTGACTCTACTGGACAAAGTGCCAATACTTTTACGTGCTATTTGGAAAACCCACTTCAAAATGTTGTTCAGGCTAAACTTTTAGCCTCCCACATCCACACAAAAACGTCGAATCAACATATCTATTTATCCATCAAGGAACTCGATAGTAACTTCAACGATAGGGCAACCAAGACTTTAAATGGTGCAGGCACAGTCGGTAACGTTAGAGGATCTTTCGCGAGCCTCATTTCTGATGTTACAGCGGTAGGAACAGGTAACCATATTAATAACTTCAAAGATGAATATGACGTGAGCACACAATATATCAACCCAATTCGGCGTGTTGGTCGTTTCACAGTCAATATTTATAATCAAGCGGGTGAACTTATTACACCCAACGCCACAGGCACACCAAATTATCTCATCATAAAATTTGTCTGTATGAAACCCAATATGTAATTTTTCTTGTTTAATTGTAACAAACGATGTCATCCGGTATAACTCAACTTATAGCCGTCGGTGCCCAGGATGAGTATATCATGGGTAAACCGGAGATATCGTTCTTTAGTTCCACATTCAAAAGACATTCTAATTTTTCACAATCCATTGAAAAACAAACCATTTATGGAGCGGTGAAAAATAATTCCATGTCAAGCGTTCAATTCGAACGATCAGGTGACCTTTTGGGGTACGTGTACTTCACTCTAGATGATACAAATCAGGCACTGGATAGTCAGCGGTGGGATAACATCATCGATAAGGTCGAGCTTCTCATAGGTGGTTCTGTCATAGACACACAGGATTCCATATTTACTGAGAAGATCGCCATCGACACTTTCGCTCAAAACGTTTCTAAAAGTGCCAACGGAACACATCCAGGTGTGAGCGCACGTTCCTACTTTTATCCTTTACGTTTCTTCTTCTGTGAAGGTCCACAATGTGCTTTACCCCTCGTTGCCTTGAATTATCATAACGTCGAAGTACGTATACATTGGGGTAGCCAGGCGTCCAATTACAATGTTGAAATGTATGCCAACTATTATTATTTGGACAATGAAGAGCGAGTGAATATTGCTTCCAAAAAACACGACCTCTTAATCACACAAGTTCAAAAGAATATAGCTTCTAATCACACCACCCAAGAATTGTATTTCAATCACCCTGTTAAGTATATAGCCTCCTCAGACACCACAACAGATGGTGCCCTAACTTCTCCAACCAACAAGGTAAAAATAACAATTAATGGTCTAGATCTGTGCACACCTCGATGGGGTAAACCACATTTCATAGATGTCATGGCATATTATCACACCAATTTTGTCACTTCACCAGACTTTTTCTTGTACTGCTTTTGTCTTTCGACTAGTTCCCTACAACCAACAGGAACGTTGAACTTTAGTCGTCTAGAATCTGTAAAAATTGTCAGTGAAAGTATGCCCATAAACCACCCATTTTATGCAGTAAGCTATAACATATTACGCATCGAGAACGGGATGGCAGGACTTCTTTATGCAAATTAAAATAACAGATTATATTAAATGGTTAAGAATTTGCCGACGGTGGAGAGATCCACTAAAATCCGTTTTGGTAAATACGCACTAGAGGACCAGGCTGAAAATACCATTGTTTTCAATGCCAGTAATACCGAAGTGCCAGCTACCCTACCCGGAGCCGTGTATCTCTCACCCATCCGATTCAGGGAAGATTTTTCTGATTCCCAAATTGTACTTCTGATGTATAATAAAACAACCGGTGAAATAACAGAGTCGGGTTCCTCAGCGTCCACTGCTGTTGAACCCCCATTGGCACTTGTGACTGGGTTTGGTAACACAACCCCTCACACGGTCGAGTTTACTAATCCCACCACAGCATTCACCACAGCTGGTAATGTTCATATAAATGGGGATTTAGAAATTCAAGGAAATGTTCAATTTAGTAACGGAACCATAACCGAAATCAAAACTACAGATTTAGTTGTGGAGGATCGTATCATCGGTATTGGTAATAATAATACTCAAACTGCATTAGACCTAGGAATTATAATGAATTACCCTAATCAAAATGTAGGTATCATTCACCATGGAGATGAAAACCCAAAACGCCTGTCCATAGGGTATACACAGAATACCCACACACACACTTCAATTTTACCTGATTCTAATACCATAACCCTAGATGTTCTCGGGGATTTGAAAGTTCAAAATGATACCCAAATTATTGGTGCTTTATCCACCACCACTGTCACAGCTAGTGGTGATATATCAGGTGCCGCTGGGACGTTTAGTGGTGATGTATCAAGTGTCGCTGGGACATTTAGTGGTGATGTATCCGGTGTCGCTGGGACATTTAGTGGTGATGTATCCGGTGTCGCTGGGACATTTACCGGTGCAGTGTCAGGTGCGAGTATAACTGACGGTACGGGGACCCTGTCTGGTGGTGCATGGTCAGGTTCTGCAGCTAAGTTGACGACCGCCATAACTATCGGGGGTGTATCCTTCGATGGATCCCAAGATATCGTTCCCACCACATTTGGTTCTATCTCAGCTACTGATGGGACGTTCAGTGGTGACGTATCTGGTGTCGCTGGAACATTTAGTGGTGATGTATCAGGTGTCGTGGGAACCTTTACTGGTGATGTATCCGGTGTCGCCGGGACCTTTAGTGGTGATGTATCCGGTGCCGCTGGGACCTTTAGTGGTGATGTATCCGGTGCCGCTGGGACCTTTAGTGGTGATGTATCAGGTGTCGCTGGGACATTTACCGGTGCAGTGTCAGGTGCGAGTATAACCGACGGAATAGGGACGCTGTCTGGTGGTGCATGGTCAGGTTCTGCAGCTACGTTGACGACTGCTAGAACTATTGGGGGTGTATCCTTTGATGGATCCCAAGACATCGTTCCCACCACATTTGGTTCTATATCAGCTACTGATGGAACATTCAGTGGTGACGTATCTGGTGTCGCAGGAACATTCACTGGCGCAGTTACAGGTGCGAGTTATAGTGGTGGTGCGATTCAAGGCACTTCAGGAACCTTCTCCAGCACCCTTTCCAGTGCTGGATTCACCGCGACGGGTGCCCAAATCAATGGAGTGCTCAATACCACTGGGAATCTCACCGTAAACACAAATGCTATACTTGTGGATGCATCAAATAAAAAGGTTGGAATCGGGAAAACACCCGGTGCCAACTTAGATGTATTAGGAAATGTTTACGCTTCTGGTGGGATCACGAGTGCGGCTTTGATAACAGGTGATGGTGGTGGTTTATCAAATATACAGGTTTCTTCTTTAGCGAGTGACGTCATATTAGGAACCCATACATCTGGGGATTACGTTCAATCCATGTCTGGTGGTGATGGTATCACTGTCACGGGTGGGTCGGGTGAAAGTTCAACCCCGAGTGTTGCCGTTGACCTCAAAACGAATGGTGGTCTCGTTATAGAATCTAACCAAGTAGCCCTAAAGTTGGATGCTTCCAGTATCACAGGGACACTGGCAGTCACCGATGGAGGAACAGGTGTAACCACTAGCACAGGATCTTCAAATGTCGTATTATCTGACAGTCCAACCCTATACGGGACACTCACAGGTGAAATAGCAGATTTTAGCGGTGACCTCTCTGCGGTGGGGGGGACATTCACAGGTGCTGTCCAAGGTGCGAGTTATACTGGTGGTGCTATTTCAGGCACGACTGGGACATACACAGGTGTGCTCACTGTATCAGATGGCACAGCCGCAGAGTCAAATATAACTGGTGCCCTCAAAGTGACCGGTGGTATAGGTGCAGTCGGTAATGTATATAGTGGTGATGTGTACGCCTCTGCTGGTCTAAATCACTGCTCTTACATTGGAACATCTAAAATCGGTTATGACGGAACAAACAGTGGACACGCAGCGTTTGCTCATTATGACAATATGAATGGAACTGATTATGCAATTAAACAAGATAGTGTCGGGGCAACTAAATTAAATGCCAAAACAGGGCAGGGTATATCACTGGGAATTAATGATGTAGACAAGGTGGTGGTGACGAGTGATGGTGATTTCCAGGTAAATACAAACACGTTATGTGTGGATGCATCAGAAGCACGTGTTGGTATAGGCACAGATGCCCCAGCTGCGAACCGAGAGTTAGACGTTGTCGGTAACGTGTATGCGTCACAAAATATCACAGCTGCTGGTAGTTTGAATGCCGGTCGTACCACAGTCACAGATGGACTAATTATCAATGCTGGTAGTGTGACTAAAAAGTTTTACAGTTTTAACGGGGAGATCCCCCACAACACGGCACCAGCTGATGCCGCGATCAAACTCACATTTTCGTCCAACATCTTTTACGCTAAAATTGTTGCACACTTGGTCGAGGATCAGACAGAGTTTAGTAACATGTCCCTAGAAGTTGGTGGTGGGAGTAGAGCTGGGGGTGCAAACCCAACCCTACGATTAGGATCTGTATCAGTCTTTGGTAACACGAGCACAAATCCATGGGATTCTACACCAGTATTGGGTGCTTCTACGATCACCATAAAACCCTCAACCACTATCAATACTGGAGGTGGCTCAGCTACAGCTCTCTACAATTTGTTTATAGAATACATAACCCCTGACGCGACTAACGGTAAGTTACTCACTATCCATCGAGGAACTATTGCAACAGCGGTTAAAACATTCAATTATTAAAATGTTCATAAATTATAATGTGGAGAGACGAAAGACTTCATAGAAATATTTCCACTTTGGATACGATGGAAAATTTAAAAGTTTTAAGAAATTTGAATCCCAAAAAAAGTATAGTAGATGATGGAGTGACATATGGATTTATACCTCAAGATGTTGAAAAAGTTTCAAAGGATTTGGTAAATAAAACACACTCATTCTTAGAGTTAAAAAATTCAATACCTGGACAAACTATGTCTTTCCTGATAAAGTTGAGTGAACCATGTTCAAAATTATTCGAAGGTAGACGTGTTATTTTTAAAGACCAAGGAGAATTCAAAATTAAAGAAGTCATAGATGATAAAAACTTTACTGTGCACTTAGAGGAACACATTCTCCCAGAGAATATCGAACTCACACATAAAGAAGTGTATGATATGAAATCATTCGATAAAGATATTGTATCTACTATGACTGTATGTGCACTTCAGGAGGTTGATAAAACAGTCACCACGTTGAATACCAATACCGACGAACTTCAACAGAAGGTGGAACTCTTGGAGATGTCCCACGAGGCCCTCATTCAGCGCCTTGAAGCACTAGAAAAAGTATAAACTAATGATAGATGAGCAGTGAGATTAACGTTCAAACATTCTCAGGGAAGGTTAATATTACAAGTAATTTATTAGTGGGCTCCACACACCTCTTCGTAGACACGACAAACAATAGGGTTGGTCTCGTCACCGTTAACCCCGATGCTGGTCTTCACGTCAACAGTAACGCCTACGTCGACGCAGATTTTAGAGTTGGACCATCGATTGTCATGAATGATACCAGTGGCCAAATCACTGCTGGATCCTTCGTTGGGGATGGGTCAGGTCTAGACAATCTCAACTCCGATAGTGGCTCTTGGGTCAATGGGGCCAGCTCCAATGTTCACCTGGCAACCACTGGGGATAAAGTGGGGATTGGGGTGGTGGAACCAGTGTACAAACTCGATGTCGATGGTGACATTAACTTTACTGGAGCTTTGAAATACCAAGGCTCAGATTTCGTGAGTACCCCTTGGATTATTCATACCTCCCCAGACGCTTTGAGTTACACAGCTGGTAACATCGGCATCGGAGGTGCAGCTTCTGCCACGAATACACTCAAAGTGCATGGTACTGTAGAGGCGACAGGGTTCACGGGAATTCAAGCATCAGATGTTGGAGGACTTTCAGCATATGCGACAACGTCAGCATTAAGCACTGGTCTCGCTACGAAACAGGACTCAGGTTATTATGCCGCACTAGATGGCTCTACGAACCAAGCTTTCTCTGTGAGTACTCTCACAACCTCTGGCAACGTCGGCATCCTGACACCAAATCCAAGAACGGGACTTCACCTATCACGGGACGCTCTTGGGACTGTTGCGAATAAATATAGTAGTCCAGGTTTAACATTTACAGCTCTAAACAATAGCACAACAAATTTGCGAGGTGGGAGTATATGGTCACAGTGGGGAGACCCCCAGTATGGATTGGCTTTTAGAGGTGTTTCAAATGGTGATACATTTCCTTACCTTGCTGACCCTGCTATGTTTGTGACTACGGATAAAGTCGGTATCGGGATTATAAGTCCAGAAGATAAGTTACATACAGATGTTTTAAGAATAGGAGACTGGGCTCGAACTGGAAATGGGTATAAATTTTCTATGGACACAAACGCCTATTTACGGTTACAGTATATGAATGGTCAAACGGTTTACAAAGATATAATGACTTTACGATATGATAACGGCAATGTCGGTATCGGGACGACAAATCCAACTGCACCCTTGACTGTAGTGAGTACACGTAATGCGGATACATGGGCGTCTGATAAATCTCAACTTAAAGTTCTGAACGACAATGGAGCTGGTTCTACTTACGGTATGTCCTTTGCCGTATCACAAAGTCGTGGAGATGGAATTATTCAAACGTTTAATAACTACAGTGGAGGTGCTCAATACGATTTATGCTTACAACCAAACGGTGGTAAAGTGCAGATCAACACGACTAGGAATATCAATTACACACTTGATGTTGATGGTAGTATACACTACTCAGGGGGGGGACTTAACGGTTCCGATGACCGAATTAAATATAATGAAGAAAATGTCACCAATGCACTCGACATTCTGGGTAAGTTGAAACCACAGAAATATGAGAAAATTATGAAATTTCCACATCATCCTAGGGGTACCTGGATACCAACTGATGAAAATTGGGAAACTGTGAAAAATTCAGAAACATTACCATGGCAGGGATTTACGTATGAGAATGAATTTGGGTTTATTGCACAAGATGTTCGTAACATCCCCGAACTCGCTTTCCTCGTGGGTGGTAAGGAAATGGAAATAATTGATGAATCCATATCACCCGAAGAATATAACGATTTAAATCAAGAAGAAAAAGTTAAATACACGCGTAAATTTATATACGAATCGAATGTGATTACAATAGATGAGTATACAGATTTGACATCTGAAAATAAGGATAGATATAAAGATACGTACATAAAAGCTGTGGAAACCCAAACGCCACTTGCTCTTAATTACCAGGGAATATTCGTCGTCGCGGTTAAGGGGATCCAAGAACTCGATGCACAGCTCCAAACCACTCAGACCGACCTCCAAACTACTCGGACCCAACTTGAGGTGACTACCCTAAAACTTCTCAACACAGAGGCGAGACTTGGGATGATTGAACAAACAATGACATCAATTTTATCTAAACTAAATGTATAGAATGTCTGATATTAACGTCCAGACATTCTCAGGGAAGGTTAACATCGGTAACAACCTGAAAGTCGGTGCGGGACATTTGTTTGTGGACACTCAAAATAATCGAGTTGGCCTCGTGACTGATACACCAGATGCGGGTCTTCACGTCAATAGCAACGCCTACGTGCACACAGACCTTAGGGTCGGTTCAGGGATTGTGATGAATGATAAAGTAGCAACCTTCGGCACCACGAAGACCTTCGTGGTGACTGTTTTGGGAGTCAGTGGTTCAGATAGATTTCACATCGATACCGTAGATCGACCAGCTCTCACCTTTCATGAACATCAGACTTATGTTTTCGATCAATCTGATAGTAGCAATGGCCCTAATCACCAAATAGCGTTCTCGGAGGCTGCCAACGGTGTAACATCTTACACCAGTGGAATTTCAAGTGTGGGAACACCTGGTCAGGCAGGTGCAAAAACAACATTGGTGGTCGACGTGGGTGCCCCATCCCTCTACTACTATTGCACAGCACACCCAACAACTATGGGAAGTAGTTCAGCATCCACAGTTTCCACAGATGCCGAAGTCATCGTATCAGGACGTTTTGAGGCTGACTTCCTCCACGGTGACGGGAGTAACATCGAAAATATCACAAGTTCTCAATGGACCACAGTGAACGCTAATGAACTCTATTACGATCTAGGAAATGTCGGTATTGGGGTTGTGGATCCACAATACACCCTAGATGTTGCGGGGGACATTAATATTACAACGGGGTCAACTTTAAGAATTGATGGGACACCAGCAGTTTTCAGTAATTGGGATGTAAATGGGAATGACATTTCTAGGTCCTCGGGGAACGTCGGTATAGCCAACAACAATCCCCAAAATACACTAAGTGTGGGCTCAAACCTCTACGTGGATGACGCTGGGTCGAATGTCCTAGTCGTGGATGGCAACGTCGCTGCCAACCAAATAACTTTGGGGGGGTTCGAGATCAGTGCCTCCTACGGCCTAGACGATGTCGTCAACGAAAGCAATACCACCACTAGAACTGTGCACCTTTCCAACGTGACAACAGGTCTAATCACGACAGCTAACGTCTCTGTGGGGGGTGAACTCGTAGTCAGTGGGAACGTTTCAGTCTCTGATGATTTGACCGTCACAGGGGGTGTTACTTCTACGACTTCACTCATGAGTAATGTAGTCACGATCGGAACTACTAAGACATTTGTGGTCAAGGTTGGCAGCAACGGTAAGTATGAGATCAATGGTGTAGATCGTCCAACTTTACAATTACATCAACACCAAACGTATATTTTTGATCTATCTAGTTCGACACTATCGGGTCACCCTTTTAGAATTTCGGAAACTGCCACTGGTGATGCATACGATACGGGTATAACAACTACGGGTACATATGGAAGTGATGAAAAGAGAACGTTTGTAGTCCCATCGGGTGCTCCTACAACACTCTATTACTACTGTACACAACACGCGGGTATGGGAGCTACGGTGAGCATCTCACCGACAGCCGAACTGATTGTTTCAGGTCGGGTTGAGTCAACAGACCTTGCGGTCACCGGAACAAGTGGTATTAGTATAGGCAGTGGGACTACGGTGCAGAGACCAGCGAACCCTACTTTGGGTACGATCCGCTATAACTCCACAACCGGGTTCATGGAAGGCTATGCAGCGGCGGGGTGGGCCCCTATCGCCCAACCACCCACGGTCACAGGTATTTCACCGTTAACCACACTTCGTAGTGGAGGGATGGTTCCAAACATTTGGACTGGGGAAGTTAAACATGTGTCACCGATCCCAACTAATTCCGCATACTTCGGCCACAGTGTTGCCATGAACTCGGATGGGACGAAGTTTATCGTGGGTGCGCACATGGAAGATCCGACTGGTGCCAACCTACAACGCGGCGCTGCCTACGTATTCACTTACAGTAGTGGGTCTTGGGACACCGGTGCGAGGCTTGTGGCGTGGGACCCAGAGGATGCTGACAACTTCGGTCAATCTGTCGCCATGAGTTCAGACGGGACGAAGGTTATCGTGGGAGCACACCGCGAGGACACAGGTGGGAGCGACAACGGTGCTGTCTATATATTCACATACGATAGTTCGTCTTCGTCTTGGGGTACGGGTTCAAAGCTTCAGCCAGGCTCGGGGAACACCGGTTCCGCGGACAACCAATTTGGCTACAGTGTTGCCATGAACTCTGACGGGACGAAGATTATCGTGGGGGCGAGGTATGAGGACAGTGACACGGGTGCGAGTGTAAATACGAATGCTGGTAATTCCGGTGCCGCTTTCATCTACACATACGATGGTTCGAATTGGGGTTCAGAGGTGAGGATTAAAGCAAGTGACGCCCAAAGTAGCGACCAGTTCGGCTACAGCGTCGCCATGAACTCCGATGGGACGACTGTTATAGTGGGGGCACCGAGTAAGGCAGCCTATATTGGGGCAGCCTATATCTATACCTATGATGGTTCATCATGGCCTCAACAACAGAAGATCCAGGCAACGTCCACCGCATTGGGTGATAAAATGTTCGGCCATTCTGTCGACGTGTCCGGGGATGGGATGAAGTTTATCGTGGGGGCGTTTTGGGAGGATACGGATGGTGGTGACGCAGGTTCTGCTTACATATATACCTACGATGGTTCGACGTGGGGGAACCTGGGAAGTTCAGAGACGCGTCTAGTGACCACTGGCGTGGGTGGAAATAATTTGTCTGGAGACAACTTCGGCTACAGCGTCTCTATGAGTTCTGACGGGACGAAGGTTCTCGTGGGGGCGAAGTATACCGACGTCAACGGTAATGCCGGTGCCGGTTCTGCCCATATATATACCTACAGCAATTCATCATGGGGAACGGATGTGGATATTATTCCATCAGACACCAAGGCTGGTGATTATTTCGGTGAGAGCGTCTATATGTCTGGGGACGGGACGAAGATTATCGTGGGGTCACCTTATGAGCCCGGAACTGGAAGTAACCGAGGTGCCGCCTACTTCTACCAGCTCAGGCAGGTCACCGACGCCGACTTCGTCTTTGACGCATCAACCCAAGTATTCACGGCTACCGGTACGGGTATTGTTAGTGGATCGACGGTCCAATTGGAAGGTGCCGATGGAACCCTGTACAGTGTTTCCAACGTGACACCGAACGCCGCTGGGAGCCAAGTGACTTTTAAAATGGGGAGTGGTGAGGTGTCTGAGTTTCCACCTAGTGCGATGAGCACAAATACTTCGATCACGGGGTACACAGCGAGTGCCTCATACGCAACGACTGGCGCGTGGCAGGCATTTGATGATGTTGTGAGTACGACTGCATACTGGTCGGCCGGCGGCGGATCGGCCACTGGGGGCTATTCAATCTCCTCACCCTATTTAGCGGGACTTGACTCCGCAGCAACTCAAGATATAAGTGGAACAACACATCGTGGGCATTGGATACAATTACAAATACCCAGTGCAGTTATACTAACTCGCGCTGTAATAGGTGCTACACAATCTGCATATCAACACGGACAATTTGTTATATTAGGGAGCAACGACGGTACAAATTGGACGGTACTTCATGCTGGGACGGGGACGACTCTGTCCACAAATGTCACAACACTATCCCCGGGGTCAACTGAAGCATTCTCTTATTTCAGAGTGGTAATAAAGTCAAAGTTCACGGCTGCGAACTATGATATTATACTCAATAATGTACAATTTTTTGGT
>Ga0207890_1000334_pt1 | contig 14614 bp, 16 predicted proteins | sample LinPmetageLP48_FD_184059 | JGI IMG/M metagenome (GOLD analysis project Ga0207890, IMG submission 184059) | Marine viral communities from the Pacific Ocean - LP-48 (SPAdes) | ecosystem: Environmental > Aquatic > Marine > Oceanic | place: Pacific Ocean | collected 2011-06-13 | reverse complement strand
CAATGCGCAGGGTCAGATTATGGGTGGCGATCAGACTCATACGGCGGCCTCGTTCTGACACGCGGGACAAAGGCCTTGGGCCTCGATCACCGTGCGTTCAATCTGGAACCCCGCCGCGCGGGCCGCGTCGCCCAAACGCCCCTGCGTCAACGCCGTTTCGCTTTCGGCGACCGATTGGCAGCTGCGGCAGATCAGAAAGGCCGGCGTGTGGTCCAATCCGACATGGCTACAGGCGGTATAGGCATTCAGCGCCTCGATCCGGTGCGCAAGTCCGGCCTTTACCAAAAAATCCAGCGCGCGATAGGCGACAGGGGGCTGCGCGCCAAGCCCTTCGGCGGACAGATGCCCCAGAATGTCATAGGCCCCAAGGGCGCGGTGTTCGGCCAGCAACAATTCTAACACCCGGCGGCGCACCGGGGTCAGTCTTAGGTCCGAGGCCGCGCAACGCGCCTCTGCGGCGGCCATCGCGTCGTCGACACAGGCACCGTGATCATGCGTTTCAAATCCAAGGGTCGACATATTTGGCTCCGTAGCAGGGTTCGGTATTGATATGTTATAACGTGTGATCTATCAAGGTTATAGTATAACACTTTATGGGAGCCCCCTTATGCGCCGTCTGCTTTGCACCACCCTCCTTTTTTCTGCCGGTCTGGCCCACGCAGAGGTACCCCGCGTCGCCACCGACATCGCGCCGGTGCATTCGTTGGTGTCTATGGTGATGCAGGGGGCAGGCAGCCCCGATCTGATTATCCCGCCAGGCGCGTCGCCCCACAGCTATGCCATGCGCCCCACCGAAGCCCGCAATCTGGCGCAGGCTGATCTGGTGGTCTGGGTCGGGCCATCGCTGACCGCTTGGCTGGAGGGGCCTTTGGATAGTCTGGCACAGGATGCACAGCGCCTGACCCTGCAGGATGCGGACGGCATCCGCCTGTTGACCAACCGCAGCGGTGTTGCGTTCGAGGCGCATGACCACGGCGATGAAGCGGGGCATGAGGATCATGACGGCCACGACGACCATGATGACCATGAGGATCACGAAGGGCACGATCATAGCGGCGATGACAATGGCGACGAAAAAGACCACGCCGATCATGAAGCCACTGACGCGCACGAAGGGCACGATCACGCGGCGGGCGCATTGGACCCGCATATGTGGCTCGACCCGCAGAATGCGATCGTCTGGCTGGATCAGATCGCGGCCATGCTGTCGCAGCAAGACCCTGAAAATGCTACGCTCTATAGCGGAAATGCCGAAAAGGCGCAGGCCCGTCTGACGGATTTGCAAACCGATCTACAGGCAGAGTTGGCACCGCTTGCGGGGCAGAAGTTCATCGTTTTCCACGATGCCTATCACTATTTCGAAGCCCGCTTTGGCGTAGAGGCAAGCGCGTCGATCTCCCTGAGCGATGGGGCGGCCCCCAGTGCTGCACGATTGGCCGAGGTGCGTGATGTGGTGAAAGATACTCGAGCGGCTTGCGTGTTTACAGAACCGCAGTTCAACACCGGCCTGATCGAGGCCCTGCAAGACGACGCACCGCTCAAGTCTGCCTCGCTTGACCCGATCGGCGCGCAGCTGGCACCGGGCGTCGAGATGTATCCATCCCTGCTGCGCGACCTGTCGGGGGCCTTCACGGCCTGTCTGGCAAATTAAGACCAGCTTTGGGTTTCACAGTGATACCCAAAGCTGAAACAGCAGCCCCGACACAAACGACCCTGTCAACGCGATCCCGATATACAGTGCAAAGACAGGGCGTTTGACCAGCGCCCAAACAGCGATGGCCGCGGGCAGGGATGTGACCCCGCCTGCGACCAGAAACGCGAGCCCGGCACCGGGTGCCATGCCTTGACCAAGCAGCCCGCCGACCAACGGCAGCGCCGCATAGCCGTTCAGATAGGCCGGTACCCCGACCAATGTCGCGACCCCGATTGGGACGATGCCGGTGCCGCCAAGGACACGCGTCACCAGCTCTGCGGGAATCCACGCCAGCATGAGGCTCTCGAGCAAGAACGCCAGCGCCAGCCATTTGGTTAGGAACAACGTGGTCTTGACGGCTTCGCGCAGGAATTTTGCCACCCGCGTGTCGTCGTGCCAAAAGGCCCAGACGACCGGCTGGGGCGTGCGCACCTTTGATGCACCGCAGCCGCCATTGCCGACACCGTCGCGCAACGGGTCTGCCAAGGCACCAGCGCGCGACAAGGCGTGTATGATCGTCCCTCCGAAGATGCCGAGCCCCACAGCGGCGAGGGTTTTAGCGATGGCAAACTCTGCCCCCATAACGCCGGTGGTGAGCAAGAACATCGACGGGTCCATCACGGGCGATGCCAGCCAAAAGGCCATGACTGCGGAGAGGGGAACCCCCATGGCAAGAAGCGCCGCGATCAACGGGATCACCCCGCAAGAGCAGAACGGCGACAGCCCGCCTGCCACGGCTGCGACGGCGATCATCACGGCGGGCGATCCGGTGAAAGCGCGCGCAATCAACCCGTCGGCCCCCGTCGCACTGGCGTAGGCCGCGACGCCGATAGACAAGAGCAAGAACGGCGCAACATCGATCAGATTGCGGATTGTGAACTGCACGCTGCTGGTCCCCAGCGGTGCGTCGACCACAAAGACCACCGCCAGCAGGCCGGCAAAGGCCAGCCATACACGTTCACGGGTCCAGATGTGATGCACCGCGTCGCGCAAGGCACTGCGGGAGGGGTGGGAAAGGTCGGTCATGCGGCGGCATCCTTATTGAGCGAAACGCCGGTGCAGCATTCCGAGGTTAGAAACGAAAGCGTTGCGCGCATGGCGTCAAAGTCCACGCGGTTAACGATGCGCCGCCCGTCGCGCCGCTGAATGATCAAACCGGCATCGACAAGCGCCCCTAGATGATGGGCAAGAGTGGAAGGGGCGGCGTTCAGATGCGTCCCGATTTCACCAACGGTCAGCGCATCGTCTCCGGCGCGCACAAGAAGGCGAAAGATCTCGAGGCGGGTGTCGTGGCCAAGGGCGGCGAGCGCGCGGCCGGTTTTTTGATGTGCTGTCATGGGGCTAGGATAAAACTATAAAACTAGTTTTGTAAAGATGATTCGGGCGGTGCGCACTGTTTAACCAAGCCGCCAAATCCTCGGCCAGCCAGATGATCGGGCCTGCCCCCCTTGAACCCCTTAGATGCCGCGATTAATCTTAAGCCAAGGTTTCGCGGGTATGGTCCGGCGAACGGCAATATCAGGCAGGCTTTATGAACGATCCACACGATACATATATGAACACGCTGGTCCCTATGGTGGTTGAACAGACCAGCCGGGGCGAACGTGCGTACGACATCTTCTCGCGTCTGCTGAAAGAGCGGATCATTTTCCTGAACGGGCCTGTCCATGACGGTATGTCCTCGCTCATCGTTGCGCAGCTTTTGCATCTCGAGGCAGAGAATCCCTCCAAGGAAATCTCTATGTATATCAATAGCCCAGGCGGTGTTGTGACCTCCGGTCTGTCGATCTACGACACGATGCAGTATATCAAACCGAAGGTATCGACGCTGGTCATCGGGCAAGCGGCGTCCATGGGGTCGCTGTTGTTGCAAGCGGGCGAAAAAGGCATGCGATTCTCGTTGCCCAACAGCCGCGTCATGGTCCACCAGCCATCCGGCGGGTATCAGGGTCAGGCGACGGACATCATGATTCACGCGCAGGAAACGCAAAAGTTGAAAACGCGCCTGAACGAGATTTATGTTAAACACACCGGCCAGCCGTTGGAAAAAGTCGAAGCCGCACTCGAGCGGGACAACTTCATGTCCCCCGAGGAAGCCAAAGACTGGGGCCTGATTGACGAGATCGTCGAAAATCGTGGCAAGATGGATGATCCTGACGCGCCAAAAGCTGACGACAAAAAAGGCAAGTAAATAAGGCGTGCGTGGCCCGTTATTTTACGATTGTGGACCACGCACCGCTGGCCTAAGCTGGCACCGAGCAAAAAAATATAGATGGCTGCCGTATGGCGGGCACGATCAAACGACAGACCTGAAAGGGTTGAAATGGCTAATACTTCGAGCGGCGACAGCAAAAACACACTTTATTGCAGCTTTTGTGGCAAAAGTCAGCATGAGGTGCGCAAGCTGATTGCAGGTCCGACTGTCTTCATTTGTGACGAATGTGTCGAACTTTGCATGGATATCATCCGCGAGGAAACCAAAGCCTCGGGGCTGAAGGCCACCGATGGCGTGCCGACGCCCAAGGACATTTGTGATGTTCTGGACGATTACGTGATCGGGCAGGCAATGGCCAAGCGGGTTTTGTCAGTTGCCGTGCACAACCACTATAAACGTCTGAACCACGCCCAAAAGGGCGGCGACATTGAGCTGGCGAAATCCAACATTCTGCTGATCGGCCCGACCGGTTGTGGTAAAACGCTACTGGCGCAAACGCTTGCACGTATTCTGGATGTGCCATTCACCATGGCCGATGCGACGACACTGACCGAAGCGGGCTATGTCGGCGAAGATGTGGAAAACATCATCCTCAAGCTGTTGCAGTCGTCGGAATATAACGTTGAACGCGCACAGCGCGGGATCGTCTACATTGACGAAGTTGATAAAATCACACGCAAGTCCGAAAACCCAAGCATCACCCGTGATGTGTCGGGAGAGGGTGTGCAGCAGGCCTTGCTGAAGCTGATGGAAGGCACCGTCGCCTCTGTGCCGCCGCAAGGTGGGCGCAAGCATCCGCAACAGGAATTCCTGCAAGTGGATACCACGAACATCCTGTTCATCTGTGGTGGTGCTTTTGCCGGCCTGGACCGGATCATCGCAGCGCGCGGTAAAGGGTCCGCCATGGGCTTTGGCGCTGATGTGCGCGACAAGGATGCCCGTGGTATCGGCGAGATCTTCACCGACCTCGAGCCCGAAGATTTGCTGAAATTCGGCTTGATTCCGGAATTCGTTGGCCGTTTGCCGGTTCTGGCAACGCTTGAGGATCTGGACGAGGATGCGCTGGTCACAATTCTGACCGAACCGAAAAACGCATTGGTTAAACAGTACCAGCGTCTGTTCGAAATCGAGGATACGCAGCTGACCTTTACCGATGATGCGCTTTCGGCAATTGCGAAACGCGCCATCCAGCGCAAAACCGGTGCACGTGGCCTGCGCTCCATCCTCGAAGACATCTTGTTGAACACGATGTTCGATCTGCCCGGCATGGACAGCGTGACCGAAGTGGTCGTTAACGAAGAAGCCGTGAACTCTGATGCGGCACCGCTGATGATCCACGCCGATGCCGAGAAAGAGCCCGCAACCGCAGGCTAAGATCAACGGCATTTTATCCGATCAAGGCGCGCCAGAGATGGCGCGCCTTTTTCACATCCAGCCGCAGTTCCAGTTTTGCCGCTTGACCTCTGACGGGCCAAGCGCTTTGACAGAGGCGTAGGCATGACAGACAAGAGGCGCATCATGACAAGACGTATTTTTTCGGGCGGTGAATTTGAGGCCAAGATCGGCTATTGCCGCGCCGTTGTGGCGGGGGGCTTTGTCCATGTGGCGGGCACCGTGGGGCAGGGCGATACCGTGACCGACCAATGCCGCGCCGCCCTTGCGACCATCGAGGGGGCCCTGCGCGAGGCAGGCTGCACCATGGCCGATGTGGTCCGCGTCAATTACTACCTGCCTGATCGCGCCGAGTTTGAACCCTGCTGGCCTATCCTGTCAGAGGTTTTTGGCGATGCGCCACCAGCGGCAACCATGATCGAATGTGGGCTGATCGATGACAAATACCGCATCGAAATTGAAGTCACCGCCTGCCTACCCGGCTGAAAACCGCGGCTATGCGCCCCGAAGCCCGCTAGACCTTTGCGCGGCCTTGGTGCATATATCCATCAAAGCTTCAGGAGACCACTATGGGCATTCTCAACTCTCTTTTGCGCGGCGTGACGTGGTGGAACGGCCAGACGCTGAACACACAGCTGTTCACGTGGCGCAAGGGCATCAAGGTCGGCGAAGACGCCGAGGGCAATATGTACTACCGCAACGCGGACAGCAGCAAACGCTGGGTCATCTTTAACGGCGAGATCGAAGCGACCCGTGTGAATGCAGACTGGCACGGCTGGCTGCATCATTCGTGGGATGAAACTCCGCAAGATCGCCCGCTGGTACATAAAACGTGGGAAAAGCCCCACCAAGAGAACCTGACCGGCACCGCGCTGGCCTATGCGCCTGCGGGATCGATACGCCGTGAAAAGCCCGCCGACCGCGGTGACTACGAGGCATGGCAACCCGAATAAAAGCCCCCGTGCGCCTTTACGGGGGCGCACGAAGCTGCGGGCGTCTGGCCGGTACGTGGCACTGAAAGACGCCGTTTTGACGTTCAAGGAACCCATGTGATGCGCAAGATTTTTATGATCCTCGCCGTGATGGCCGCGCCCGTGCAGGCACAGCAAGTCGCCAGCGCTGAAGGCGGCGTCTTGCGGGCGCTGGACAAGGTATCGGGCCTGTCGCGTGACGTAGAGATGCAGCGCGGAGAGACGTCGCGCGTGGGTAGCCTGAATGTGACCCTGAACGAATGCCGCTATCCTGAGGGCAACCCTGCGGGCGACGCCTATGCCGAGCTTGATATCGTCGAGACTGGCGAGGAGAACCGGCTTTTTGCCGGCTGGATGATCGCCTCTGCGCCTGCGCTTTCAGCGCTGGAACATCCCCGCTATGATATCTGGGTCATCCGCTGCTCCACATCCTGAGGCGTGGCAGCATGGGGCGCAGTAAAGTCCGCGTTTTTCATCAAGGCCATTTCTAGCCGAGCGTGATAGGCGGCGCGAGTGATCTCCTGCGCACCAAGAGACGCCAGGTGCGGTGTCAGGAACTGCGTGTCGAACAGGGTAAACCCGCCGCGGTTCAGCCGGTCCACCAGACAGGCCAGCGCGATCTTTGATGCATTATCGCGCCGCGAAAACATGCTTTCGCCAAAAAACGCGCGCCCCAGCGTGACGCCGTAGACGCCACCCACTAAAACATCGCCTTCCCAGACCTCAAGCGCATGGGCGTGACCTTGGGCATGTAGCTTAGCGTACAGCGCAAAAATCTCGGCGTTGATCCATGTATCGGCGCGGTCGGCGCAGCCGGATACGACGTCTTTAAATGCGGTGTCGATGTTGATGGTAAAGCGTGTCCGCCGCATCGCGCGCGCAAGGGACCGCGAGATGTGGAACCCGTCCAGCGGGAAGATGCCCCGCCGCCGCGGGTCGACCCAGAAGATTTCCGGGTCGTCGCGGTGTTCGGCCATGGGAAAGATCCCCATGGAATAGCCGTGCAATAACAGCTCTGGCGTCAGGTCAGGCATTGCCCAAATTTGTTTCAAGCCAATGCTCTAGCCAGTGGATGTTATAGTCCCCTGTCAGCACGTCCTGTTCGTCAAGCAGCGCGTGAAACAGCGGGATCGTCGTGTCGACCCCGTCCACGATCAGCTCTCCCAAGGCACGGCGCAGACGCGCCAGCGCTTCGGGACGGTCGCGCCCGTGAACGATCAGCTTGCCGATCAGGCTGTCGTAGTAGGGCGGGATTTTATAGCCGTCATACAGCGCACTATCCATCCGCACACCAAGCCCGCCTGGGGCATGATACTGCGTGATCTTGCCCGGGCAGGGCGAGAAGTTCGGCAGTTTTTCAGCGTTGATCCGGACCTCGATCGCGTGGCCGTTGATCTTCAGGTCTTCTTGGGTAAAGGACAAATCCATACCGGCAGCGACGCGAATTTGTTCGCGCACCAGATCGACCCCAAAGATGGCTTCGGTGACGGGGTGTTCGACCTGCAAACGCGTGTTCATTTCGATGAAATAGAACTCGCCGTTTTCATACAGGAATTCGACCGTGCCCGCGCCGATGTAGTTGATGTTGGCCATCGCATCCGCGCAGACTTTACCGATACGCGCCCGTTCTTCGGCGGTGATCGACGGGCCGGGGGCTTCTTCGAAGACCTTCTGGTGGCGGCGTTGCAGCGAACAGTCGCGTTCGCCCAGATGGACAGCGCGACCTTTGCCATCGCCGAACACCTGAATTTCGATGTGGCGCGGCGTGGTGAGGTATTTCTCGATATAGACTTCGTCGTTGCCGAAGTTCGATTTCCCTTCGGCACGGGCTGTCATGAAGGCACGTTCCATTTCAGCGGCGGATTGCGCCACTTTCATGCCCTTGCCCCCACCCCCGGCGGTTGCCTTGATGATTACCGGATAGCCGATTTCCTCGCCGATACGCTTTGCGTCGGCCAGTGTGGGCACACCACCGTCAGAGCCGGGAACGCAGGGCACGCCAAGCTCTTTCATGGTGTCTTTGGCGGTGATCTTGTCGCCCATAATGCGGATGTGTTCCGCTGTGGGGCCGATAAAGGTCAGATCGTGGTCTTCGACGATCTGCACAAAGCCCGCGTTTTCGGACAAGAAACCGTATCCGGGGTGGATCGCTTCGGCACCGGTGATTTCGCAGGCGGCGATGATCGACGGAATCGACAGATAGGATTGCTGCGAGGAGGGCGGGCCGATGCAGACAGATTCGTCTGCCATGCGCACATGCATCGCATCGCTGTCTGCCGTCGAATGGACCGCGACAGACCCGATGCCCATCTCGCGGGCCGCACGGATCACGCGCAACGCGATCTCGCCGCGGTTTGCGACTAGGATTTTTTTGAACATAGGTTTCGCCTTATTCCAGGATCACCAAGGGCGCGCCAAATTCAACGGCGGCGCCATCATCGACCAAAATCCGCTTTACCGTGCCGGAACGTGGCGCTGGAATGTGGTTCATTGTTTTCATCGCTTCAACGATCAGCAGCGTGTCGCCTTCGGCAACGGAGGTCCCGACCGAGATAAACGAAGGCGCGCCAGGTTCGGCTTGCATATATACCGTCCCCACCATCGGAGAGACGACAGCACCGGGGTGATCCGCGGGATCGCTGGCTTCTGCTGCAGGGGCTGCGGCTGCCGGGGCGGCGGGCGCGGGCGCTGCATAGTGCGCAGGGGCCGATTGCGCCTGATGCGGTGCTACGATCTGTTGCGGTGGTTTGCGGCTGACGCGCACATTCAGGCTGTCATCCTCGGCGTAATCCCGCTTGACCTGCAATTCGGTCAGATCGTTTTCGTTCAGCAACTCGGCGAGCGCTTGGATAAAAGCCACATCGGCGTCATGGGTGTTTTTTGTCATATTTTCCTCAGCCAGTCAAAGTCGATAGGGCGCTGCCTGTGCCCTTGAATTGCTGCCTTATAGGGCATGGGCGCAGTCATGAAAAGCAAGCAGTTGCCTAACGTCACCTATGCCGCGAGAGGCGGCGGATCGGGGCAGGGGGGATATGCAATGGGGCAAGGGGACGCGGACGCGGAAAAATGCCGGTTTGAAACGCATGTTTCGCCAGAAATTACCGCGTCCACATAATGTTAGGGTCAGATTGCCAGATATTCGGCCCGCAGTTCGGCATTGTTTAACACCTCTTCGGCAGTGCCGTCAAAGACCACGCCGCCGGTATCAAGGATCACCGCACGATCCGCGAGCTTGAGCGCACGCACCGCGTTTTGTTCAACCAAAATGGTGGTAATGCCTTGGGATTTGATCAGTGATAGGGTCTTTTCGATCTCGTCCACGATCACGGGGGCAAGCCCCTCATAGGGTTCATCCAGCAATAGCACCTTGATGTCACGGGCCAGCGCGCGGGCAATCGCCAGCATCTGTTGTTCGCCGCCCGACAGGGTCACGCCCTCTTGTTTGCGGCGCTCTTTCAGACGGGGAAACAGGTCATAGATGCGGTCAAGCGACCAGCCGATGGGTGGGGCGATCTGCGCCAGTTGCAGGTTTTCCTCGACCGTGAGACCCGCGATGATACGGCGGTCTTCGGGGACCAGCGCCAGACCGTTGGCGGCGGCCTCGTGGCTTGCCATCTTGTGCAGCGGCTGGTGGTCGAGCCAAACCTCGCCCTTGCGCAATTCGGGGTCGCCAATCTGGGCGATGGCCCGCAGGGTCGACGTTTTCCCCGCCCCGTTGCGGCCCAGAAGCGCCAGAATCTCGCCTTCGTGCACGTTAAAGCTGACGCCCTGCACGATATAGCTTTCGCCGTAATAGGCGTGGATGTCCCAGACCGAAAGATAGGCGGGGGCAGTAGCGGCGTGGTTGGCGCTGTTCGAGAAATCGGGTTTCGTGTTCATAGTCTTGTCCTTGCAAAGCCTCTGGTGCGGGGTGACGCGCGAAGGGCGGAGCCCCCGCGCGTCAGGCGGCGTCCTGGGATTCGCCCAAGTAAGCCTCGCGCACCTTGGGGTGGCCTTTGATGTTGTCGGGGGTGTCTTCGACCAGCGGGGTGCCTTGCGCCAACACGGTGATCCGTTCCGCCAGCGAGAACACCACATGCATGTCGTGTTCGATGATGGCGATGGTGATGTCGCGTTCGTCCTTGATCTGTTTCAGCAGGTCGATGGTATTGTTGGTATCGGCCCGCGCCATGCCCGCTGTGGGTTCATCCAGCAGCAGCAGTCGCGGGTCTTGCGACAGGCACATCGCGATTTCCAACCGACGTTTATCACCGCGTGACATAGAAGCCGCGTGCATATGGCGCTTGTCGGCGAGCTTCATCTCGACCAGCATTTCTTCGGCTTTTTCGATCACGTCGCGCTGGCTCGACATGGCGGTAAGCGCGTTCATCTGGAACGCCCCGTCACGTTTGGCAAAGCAGGGGATCAGCATGTTTTCCTGCACACTGAGATCGCCAAAGATCTCGGGCGTTTGAAATACGCGCGAAATCCCCATCTGGTTGATCTCGTAGGGTTTGCGCCCCAGCACCGACTGCCCGTCGAACATAACCGATCCGGTATCGGGGATCAGTTTGCCCACCAGACAGTTCAGCAGCGTGGATTTACCCGCCCCGTTCGGCCCGATAATGGCATGGACCGAATTTTCCGCAACGCTGAGGTTCACGTTGCTCAGCGCTTGCAACCCGCCGAAACGTTTGCCGACATTTTTGACTTCGAGAATGGCCATCTGTTCAGCTCCTTCTTATTCGGCTGGGGGTGTGTTGCGTTGTGCGGCGGCGTCGGCTTCGACCGATCCCGCGTTCCGGTCCTTGCGACGGAACACGCGACCGATGCGTTGGCCACCTTCGACCAGACCACCGGGCAAGAAGATCACGACCAGCATGAACAGCAGACCCAAGGTTAGGTGCCAGCCCTTGCCGACAAAGGGGTGGATCACCGCGATCAGCATGTCTTCCAGCCCATCGGGCATGAAAGAGAACCAGCCGTGCAGAACGTTATCGTTGATCTTGGAAAAGATATTTTCAAAATACTTGATAAAGCCCGCGCCCAGTACCGGCCCCAGAAGGGTGCCCGCACCCCCAAGGATGGTCATCAGAACAACCTCGCCCGAGGCGGTCCACTGCATCCGTTCGGCCCCAGCAAGCGGGTCCATTGCCGCCAGCAGGCCACCGGCCAGACCGGCATACATGCCAGAGATAACAAAGGCCGCCAGCGTGTAGGGTTTGGTGTTCAGGCCGGTGTAGTTCATCCGTTGCTGGTTCGATTTCACGGCCCGCAGCATCATCCCGAAGGGCGACCGGAAGACGCGGATCGAGATATAGAACGCCAGCAGCATGATCACTGCACAAAGGTAGTAGCCGACCGAGAAGGTGAAGGACCAAGCCCCGAAATCCAACGTCGTCGCGGCATTCATCTGCGCCCCGAAAAGGTTGGGGTAGCTGGGCGCGTTCGCACCGTCCAGAATACGCGGATCGCTGAGCGAGATTTGCAGCCCGGTTTCGCCATTGGTGATCGGCGTCAGCACCGAATAGGCAAGGTTGAACGACATCTGCGCAAAGGCGAGCGTGAGGATCGAAAAGTAGATCCCCGACCGGCGCAGCGAGACAAAGCCGATCACGACAGAGAAGAGCCCCGCCACGATCACCGACAAAAGGATCGCGGGGATCACGTTCATCGACAAGAGCTTCATCATCCACACGGCAGAGTAGGAACCGACCCCCAGAAAGGCCGCGTGACCAAAGGAGAGGTATCCGGTCAGCCCGAACAGAATGTTGAACCCGATGGCAAAGATGCCAAAGATCACAAAGCGTTGCATCAAGTCAGGGTAGCCGGCGTTGAACTGCGCCAGCCCTGATCCGGCGGGGAAGGGGTTCAGGATGATAGGGGCTGCCATGGTCAGGAATGCCACCACCAACAGAAGGAGAAAGTCTTTTTTAGTGAGTGATTGCATGGGTTATTCCTCCATCACGCCTTTGCGACCCATTAGGCCACGGGGGCGTGTCAGCAAGATAAGGATCGCGACAACGTAAATGATGATCTGGTCAATGCCGGGCAGGATGTTCTTGACCTCGTTCATAGAGGCAAAGCTTTCCAGGACACCCAGCAAGAACCCCGCCAGAACGGCCCCGGGTAAAGACCCCATGCCGCCGACAACGACGACCACAAAGCTCAGCACCAGAAAATCCATACCCATATGGTAGTTGGGCGAATTGATCGGCGCGTACATGACACCGGCCAGACCGGCGACCGCGGCGGCGATGCCGAACATGATGGTGAAACGTTTGTCGATGTTGATGCCCAGCAGACCTACGGTCTCGCGGTCAGCCATACCGGCACGCACGACCATCCCGAAGGTGGTGAACTGCAAGAAGGCAAAAACGCCGCCGATGATGACCGCCGAGAAAGCGAAATAGATCAGGCGCCAGTAGGGGTAGATGATCGCATTAGGATCAAAGCCCAGCATCACGCCAAAGTCGAACGACCCGCGAAAGGCTTCGGGGGCAGAGGTCGGGATCGGGTTGGCACCGTAGAAGTACTTGATCACCTCTTGCAGCACGATCGCCAGACCGAAAGTCACAAGGATCTGGTCCGCGTGGGGGCGTTTGTAGAAGTGTTTGATCAACCCGCGTTCCATAACAAAGCCGATGACCAGCATGATCGGTACGGCAAAGAGGATCGACAGGGGAACCGACCAATCCAGCATCCAGGCACCGGCGGTCTCTCCGAACCAGTCCTTGATATAAAGGATGTCATCGTACTTTGGTTTGCCCAGAAAATCGACGCCGGACGGTTCCGATGCCTTGTGGCTCAGCGTGAAAATCTTGCTTAGCGTGACGGCGCAGAAGGCACCGATCATGAACAGCGCCCCATGGGCAAAGTTCACGACACCCAGCGTGCCGAAAATCAACGTCAGACCAAGCGCGATGAGCGCATAGGCTGAACCTTTGTCCAACCCGTTAAGAAGTTGCAAAAGAATGGCGTCCATCGCGGTGCCCTCGAATTTTTAAGAAGTGAAAAACGGAAAAATTCCGCCGGCAAGGTAAGGCAGGGGTCGCCCCCCGCCTTAGACTTGGATTTACGCGCCGGGGTTACAGTCGCCCAGCTCGCCACCCGCAAACATCGGGTGATCGACGTCATAGGTGACTTGCTCGGCTGGGGTGACTTCGACGATTTCCACGAGATCGAATTCGTTCTCGGGATTCTCTTTGCCGCGCACGACCACAACGTCCTTAAAGCACTGGTGGTCGCCAGCACGGTACAGCGTTGGACCGTTGCCCAGACCATCGAATTCGAAACCGGCAAGGGCTTCGCCAACGGCGCAGGGGTTAAACGAACCGGCACGGGCCACAGCATCCGCATAAAGCAGTGTTTGCGCATAGCATGTCTGAGCCGCCTGGCTGGGTGGGAAGCCGTATTTTTCGCCAAAGGACTGAACGAAAGCGTTGGTGCCTTTGTAGCGGTCTCCCATCTGGTTCTCGAGCTTCCAGTCCCAGTTTTGCGAACCGACGATACCGGTGATGTTCTCACCCGCACCGCGGGCCATCAGCTCGGAATATAGCGGCACAACGATTTCGAAGTTCTTGCCGTTCACCTGCTTGTCGCGCAGGCCGAACTGCACGGCGTTGGTCAGCGAGTTGACCATGTTTCCGCCGTAGTGGTTCAGAACCAATACATCGGCACCGGAATTCAGCACAGGCGCGATGTAGGACGAGAAATCGGTCGCGGCGAGCGGCGTGCGCACGTCGTTGATGGTTTCCCAGCCCATGGCTTCGGTCGCGGCCTGAATGGATTCCTGCTGCGTCCAGCCCCATGTGTAGTCGGCTGTCAGACTATAGACCTTACGGTCGTCGCCATAGAGGTTCTTCAGCACCGGAGCGAGCGCCGCAGCGGACATGTAAGCGTTAAAGAAGTGGCGGAAGCCGTTGGCTTTCTTGTCTTTTCCGGTGGTGTCGTTCGAATGGGTCAGACCCGACATAAAGATCACGCCGGCCTCTTGGCACAAGCCTTGAACAGCAACAGCTACGCCCGAGCTTGAGCCGCCCGAGATCATGATCGCGCCGTCTTTCTGGATCATCGACTGCGCCGATGCGCGGGCCGCGTCCGATTTCGTCTGCGTGTCGCCGGTGACGAACTGGACCTTCTTGCCCATGATCCCGTTACCTTCCAGCGCCTTGGAGCTGAAGGTGTTCAGCATGCCGCCGTCGCCCTGACCGTTCAGGTGTTCGACCGCCAGCTCGAACGCGCGCAGTTCGTCTGCGCCCTCGTCCGCGTAGGGGCCCGATTGTGGCACGTTAAAGCCCAGCGTCACCGTGTCGCCCGTTGGCGCGTTCGTGAAACCGGAATGCGCGGCAGCGCTTAGATACG
>Ga0207890_1000333_pt1 | contig 14639 bp, 10 predicted proteins | sample LinPmetageLP48_FD_184059 | JGI IMG/M metagenome (GOLD analysis project Ga0207890, IMG submission 184059) | Marine viral communities from the Pacific Ocean - LP-48 (SPAdes) | ecosystem: Environmental > Aquatic > Marine > Oceanic | place: Pacific Ocean | collected 2011-06-13 | reverse complement strand
TTTGAGTACAATAAACAATTGGCTCAAATAAAAATAGGTACAGAAAGTTCTAAAGAAACACAAATAGAAGATCGTAAAGATAAGCGAGTTAAATTACAAGGAACTCAACAAAGTCAGTTGATTAATCAGCGACAAAATGATTCCGGCCCAGTAGATTTTGAAAATACAGGTGGGAATATATCAGAATTTGGACTAGAAGGTCTAGGTTTACAATAATTATATAATATTTTATCATGTCAGAAGAAACAAAAACAAATGAACCTGTTAAACAGGAAGGTGACTTTAAATTAAAGTCAAAAAAAAGAGTACCTAAAAATTTAGGAAGTCTTAGTGGAAATGATCCAATAAAAGTGGATTTAACTAAACCAGAAGCTACAGGAGAAATTGTTCCTGAAGTTATTAAAGTAACTATACCTAAAGAACAAGACAATGCCATTCAAATCGGAGAAACAGGAAAAATTCCTGAAGAAAAACAAACCGGAGATTTGGTTGAAGTGGACAAACAAGTATCAGAGCCCGTCGCGGCTGTTGAAGAAGTTTCCCCAATCCAAGAAGTAACCGAGGAAGAAAAAACAGAGGTTAAAGAAATTAAACAAGAAATAGCAGAAGCTAAAAGAGATGAAAAAGTTCTTGGAAAACCTTTACCTGAAAACATTGAAAAACTAGTTTCATTTATGGAAGAAACTGGTGGAAGTGTAGAAGATTACGTAGCACTTAATAAAGATTACTCTAAACTCAACAGTGGGCAACTACTAAAAGAGTACTATATAAAAACAAAACCGCATTTAGATTTAGAAGAAATTGCTTTCCTTATGGAAGACAATTTTGACTTTGACGAAGATGTAGACGAAGCAAGGGACATTCGTAAAAAGAAACTTGCTTACAAAGAAGAAGTTGCAAAAGCTACACGGCATTTAGAAAGTTCAAAAAGTAAATACTACGACGAGATCAAGTTGAGACCGGGCGTTACTAAAGAACAGCAAGAGGCTATGAGTTTTTACGACAACTATAAGGCGCAGCAAGAAACTGCACAACAATTACATGGAGATTTTAGAGATAACACTAAAAAGCTTTTTTCTCAAGAATTCAAAGGTTTTGATTTCAACGTGGGGGAAAAGAAATTTAGATATGGTATAAAAGATCCGGTTAAAGTTGGTGAAACACAAGCAGATGTACAAAACTTTGTCAATAAATATTCAAATGACAAAGGTGAAATTGTAGATCCAGCAGGGTATCACAAAGCAATGTATGCTGCTATGAATGCTGATAAAATTGCTCATCACTTTTATGAACAAGGAAAAGCAGATGGCGTTAAAAACGTTATCGAAAGTTCTAAGAATCCTTCGACAGACAAACCTAGGCAAGTTGCCGATGGAAATGTTTTCATAAACGGATTAAAAGTAAAATCGATTAGTGGATTAGATTCAACAAAATTAAAAATAAAAACTAAAAAATTTAACTAACTAATTAAAAATTAATAATTATGGCTTTAAGTCCACAGTTTGGGAGTATTATACCCTCTCAATCACAACAAATTTTAAATAACAACTTTCTACAGTTTGATGGTGCTGGTGCAAACTCAAACAACTTTGCTCAACAATACCTACCGGAATTGTATGAACAAGAAGTAGAAAGATACGGAAACAGAACTTTATCTGGTTTCTTACGCATGGTTGGCGCTGAAATGCCAATGACATCGGATCAAGTAATTTGGTCTGAACAAAATAGACTACACATCGCTTATAACAACTGTACATCTGCATCTGCTGCTGGAACGATTTCAATTCCTATTGCTGCTGGAATTGTAAATGTAATATCTCCAGGCGCAACAATTGTTGTAATGGATAACTTTGGAAACGAAGCGAAATGTTTTGTTAGAATATCTCAAACAGCTACAGGTTTACTAACTGTAGAACCTTATGGTTTTGCAACTTTAGCTCTTGCTGGAATTGCTGATGGAGCTGGAAAAAAGATATTTGTATATGGTTCTGATTTTCAAAAAGGATCAGCAACTGGTAACGGTATCTCTGGTGTAAATCAATACAATGTTGCAAACAACCCTATGGTGACGGTTACTCCTTCATTTACTCAATTTTCTAACCAACCAATCATAATTAGAAGTACTTATACTATCAATGGTTCTGACACTGCTCAGATCGGTTGGGTAGAAGTTGCTACTGAAGATGGTACTGGAGGTTATTTATGGTACTTAAAAGCTGAGTCTGAAACTAGACTTAGATTTGAAGATTACTTAGAAATGGCTATGGTAGAAGGTGAATTATCTACTGGTGGACCTGTTGCGTTAACTAATCAAGGTGCAGGTACGCAAGGTCTTTTTGCTGCTATCACAGCGAGAGGTAATGTACAAGTAGGATTTAGCGCAGCTGCTGGTTTAGATTCATTTGATGCAATTCTTAAAAATTTAGATACTCAGGGAGCTATCGAAGAAAACATGCTTTTCTTAAATAGATCTTCAAATCTAGATTTTGACGATATGCTAGGATCTATCTCTGGTGGATTTGCTGGAGGAACTGCTTTCGGTTTATTTGAAAACTCTGAAGAAATGGCTTTAAATCTTGGTTTTTCAGGATTTAGAAGAGGTTCTTACGACTTTTACAAAACAGACTGGAAATATTTAAATGATGCTTCTACAAGAGGTGCACAAGTTGGACCTGCTTCAATTGAAGGAGTTTTAATACCAGCTGGTACATCAACTGTTTATGATCAGATTTTAGGTACTAACATTAGAAGACCATTCTTACACGTACGTTATAGAGCTTCACAAGCTGATGACAGACGAATGAAGTCTTGGTTAACTGGTTCAGTAGGTGGTGCTTTCACTTCGTCTTTAGATGCGATGGAAGTTAACTTCTTATCTGAAAGATGTTTAGTTACTCAAGCTGCTAATAACTTTGTATTATTCAAAGGAATCTAACGATTCAATACTAATAATTATCCCCGTCTGATGGCGGGGGTATTTATTTTTTTAACTATTTAATTATATTATATTATGTCAAAACAAAAAATATCTCAACCAGAAGGTTGGGAAATCAAAGATAGAAACTATTATTTAACGGGAAGTGCTTCTCCGATAACTTTTACAATACCAAGTAAGCATACAAGAAAACATCCTTTACTATGGTTTGATGAAAACACGGGAACTCAAAGAGAGTTAAGGTATGCAACTAATCAATCTTCAGTATTTGTAGACGAACAAAAAGGTGAATCAACAATGGGTCACATAATGTTTACAGACGGGGTTTTAACTGTGAAAAAAGAAGAGCAAGCCTTACAAAAGCTTTTATCTATTTATCATCCATTAAAAACGCATAGGTTTAAAGAATTAGAACCTCAAAAAATTGCTATTACAGAGTTGGATGAATTAGAATACGAAATAAACGCATTAAATGCAGCTAGAGATATGGATATTGATCATGCTGAAGCAGTTTTAAGAGTAGAGGTTGGATCAGGTGTAAGCAAATTAAGTTCTAAAGAAATTAAAAGAGACTTACTTTTGTTTGCTAAAAAGAATCCTTTACTATTTGTAGAACTTGCAACCGATGAAAATGTTACATTAAGGAATTTTGGTATAAAGGCAACTGAAGCTAATATTATAGCTTTGTCACAAGATCAAAGATCAATTACATGGGTAACTAATGGTAAAAAATTAATGACTGTTCCATTTGATGAAAACCCTTATTCAGCATTTGCTGCTTTTTTAAAGACAGACGAAGGTATAGAAATATACAAGTCTATCCAGAAAAAACTAAAATAACAGGTAATTATAATAACAGGTGGTCACTTCCGTGGTCACCTGATTATTAACATAATAAAATTAACATGGCAATAAACGTAGATCAGGTTTACAAAACCGTCTTATTAATAATAAACAAGGAGCAAAGAGGTTATTTAACTCCTGACGAGTTTAATAAGTTAGCAACTCAAGTTCAACTAGAGGTGTTAGATGGTTATTTTGAAACAATAAACCAACAAATGCGTGTGCCTCAAAACGAAAGCGAATACGGCGATCGTTATAAAAGTGTGCAAGAACAATTAGATGTTTTTAAAACAATAGGTACTTGTACATACAATCCCGCGGCTGGAACTCTTCCAGCTTTTTTTGATGTACCAACTTCTTCAGGTACAGCAAGCGGAACTCAAACATTTGCAACGTCACAAACAGAATCAGCTTATCCTTTAACAACGATAACGCAAGCACAAGTAGAACAATCTTCAGTGGTGGTTACTCTTGACAATATAGTGTATCCTATAGCTAATTGGAATATAACTGGCGGAATATTTAACGCAGATGTTTCTACTGGCAATCCAATTGGAGCTGGCCAAACAATAGATATAACTCTATATCCTAATGATTTTTATAAATTAGGTACAGTACTATACAGAGACGATAGAGAAGTTGAGCAAATTCAAAGAAATCAACTGGCTCAATTAAATATGTCTCCTATAAGCAAACCTACAGATTATTTCCCTGTTTGTTTATATGAAAATAGAAAAATTACAATTTATCCACAAACCATAAACAATAGTTTACAGGCTACATACGTAAGAAAACCCTCGGATGTTGTATGGAATTTTACATCAAATCTTGGTTATTATGTTTACGATCCTACAACTTCAATAAATTTTGAACTAGATTCAGTGGAACAAACAAATGTAATATTGCAAATATTACTTTATGCAGGAATTGTAATAAAAGATCCTCAAATAATTCAAGCTGCTTCTCAAGAAATAGCTATGGAAGAACAAAATGAAAGAATGTAATAAATTATGGCTATACAACCTACAAACAACGGATTAGTAACTGAAACTGCACAACAGTATTTTCAAGGCTCACAAGGTTTTAGAGGAGACGTAGGGAATACGGCTGGTCAATCTTTTATTACAAGCTTTGATACAGATCTTTATTTAGGTAGCACAGCAAGTTGGTTACCTACTGATCCTGATTATGGATTAAATAATTTTAAAATATACACAAGCTCTACAGCTATACCAGGAACATGGTCAGAGTGGGTTACAGCTTTTACAGTTACAAACGGTAAAACAATAACTCTTGCTGCAGCGCCAGGGGCAAGTGAATTTATAGTCGTACAATTAAATATATTATCTGGAGGTAAATACGCCACAACAGAAACTGAAAAAGCATATGGTCAGACCGTAGAAGATAACTATGGAAGTTATCAATACGTAAAACTCAATGATATAGTAAGTAATTTTTTAGTAGGTTATGTAGGTCAAAGTAAACTTTTGCCTGATGCTAAAAGAACTGATGTAATATTTCATGCTAAAAGAGGTTTACAAGAATTTAGTTATGATACTTTAAAAAGCATCAAATCTGCAGAACTATCTGTACCTTCTAGTTTAACCTTAGTGCTTCCTCAAGATTTTGTAAACTACGTTAAATGTTCTTGGGTGGATCCACTAGGAGTTTTACGCCCTTTGTATCCAGCTAATAATTTAACAACTAGTCCTTACTATACACAAGCACAGGATTCAGCTGGAATACCAACTCAAGATGATTTTGGCAATGATATAGAAGGTACTTCTATAACACAAGAAAGATGGCACAAGGCTAATACTAATTTTATTAATGGTAACTTTAATACAGGAGATTTTACAAATGATATGTGGGCTTATAACTGGGACATGTTTGGTAACACCAGCTCTAGTTGGGGTCAGCTTTATGGTATGGATCCTCAGTATTCTCAAGCAAACGGTTGGTTTAATTTAAATGAAAGAGAGGGTAAAATTTCTTTTTCATCAAGTTTAGTTAATAGACTTATAGTTCTTGAATATGTGTCTGATGGATTAGCTGCGGATTTAGATACAAAAGTTCCTAAATTAGCTGAAGAAGCTATGTACGCCTACATATTACATGCTTTAATTGCTACAAGAATTAATCAGCCTGAATATATAGTACAAAGATTACGTAAAGAAAAAAGTGCTAAATTAAGAAATGCAAAACTAAGATTATCTAATATTAAACTGGATGAAATAGTTCAGGTTATGAGAGGTAAATCTAAATGGATAAAATCATAAAAAATAAATATGGAGCCTACAGGAATTGGAAACACAAAAAAAGGATCAACAAAAGAAGAGGCTAGACAACATCTTCAAAACCAAGGTAATAAAATACCTATGAAAAATAAAATGGTTGGAGGAAATGGACTTATGGGGCTTATTGGTGGTGGTGGATTGCTTACAAAAATAGCTTCAAGATTTTTAGGAAAAGGTTCAAAATTAGGAAAAGTTATTTCTAAAACAGAAGATTTTACTAACGCAACAGTTGAAGATTAAAAATAACTAAAAATGGCAGAATCTAAAAATAGTTTTATTCAATCCAAAATGAATAAAGATTTGGATGAAAGACTAATTCCAAATAATGTATACAGAGACGCTTTAAACATAGCGGTGTCTAGATCTGAAGGAAGTGATGTTGGTGCCTTAGAAAGTGTCTTAGGCAACTCTGTGGTCTCTACTGGCAGTGGTCATGCAGATCTTACAATTATTGGTAAGCTTGTAGATGAAGCAAATTCTTTAATTTATTTTTTTAAAACTAACTACACAGGTTCAGCAGATATTTTACCTGCAGATCCAACTGTTTACGAAATGAGTATAGAAGTATATAACACTTCTACTGGTCAAACCTCTGTTAAAGTACAAGGAAATTTTTTAAACTTTTCCACTCTTAACCCTATATACGGGGTTAATCTAATAGAAAACTTATTATTCTGGACAGACAATAGAAATGCTCCAAGAAAAATTAATGTAGATAATAGTTCAACTTATTATACAAATGCAGATCAAATATCTGTATGTAAGTGGGCGCCTTATATAGCACCAGAATTTATAGACTTAAGAACTATTATAACTCCGACAAATGCTACACACCCTTCAACAATGTCTGATGCTTCAGATTTGCCTGTAGTAAGTATTTCATTACAAGAAGTAAGTTCTCAAAATTTAGCCGTTACTCAATACAGAAATGGAGATGCAATAACTCACGCACCAAATCAAACTGATTGGAATACTTATAATTCAACTGGAGTTGGATGCTGGGCTTATTACGATAACAGCTTAGGCAATGGTGTAAGTTATGGAATATTATACAATAAATGGGCTGTAAATGATCCTAGAAATTTAGCACCTATAGGTTATGAAGTAGCAAACTTAAATCAATTAAAAACTATAGCCGGCATTCCTCCGGGAACTGGAAAAGCTACTGAATTAAAGGCTGAAGGATTTGAATATTGGGAAAATGCTTTAATACTGTTAACTCCTGGTACGGGTTATACAGCAGGCACTCAAGCAACAACAAACTCTGGAAGCGGAAATGGTTTAACAGTTACAATAACAATCAGTAATGGTGCGATTACAAGTGGTGTTATTTCAGCTGCTGGAAGTGGGTATGTAGATGGAGATGTTATAACTATATCAGGTGGTACAGGTGGTACATTTACATGGACAGGTTCAATAGAGGGTACAAACTTAAATCAATTTAATGCTAGAGGAGCTGGTGAAAGAACAAACGCTGCTTTTATTGAGTTAAAAGAATCAACAACTTTTTGGGCAAAAGATAGTGATGATTTTCTTAGATTAACTTCTGACTCTGCTGATGCCATTATAGTAACAGCACCAGGAACAACCCCAAAACTTGCTGGAAGATCTGTTCGTGTAATTAGAAATGCTGATTATAACGGTTGGAATGGTGATCCTGAATATTTAAAAGATAAATTTGCTAAATTTAGTTATAGATTTAAATTTAATGATAACGAATATTCATTAGTTGCACCTTTTAGTCAAGATGTTTTTATACCAGAGCAACAAGGGCATTTTGTTAATGATGACGAAAATGAAGCTTTTATAACAACTGTTGTAGAGTTTATGCAGAATTCTATAAATAATGCTGTTTTAAACATAACACTACCTTCATTAAATATAATAAATGATTATAAAATAAAAGCAATAGACATTATAGTTAAAGAATCTGATGCTCAAGCTTATTCAGTTGTTGAAACTATACCTGTTAATCCATCTTTTATTACTGCCTTAAACAACACTAATATTTATCAATATACATATCAATCTCTTTTACCTGTTAAAACTTTAACATTACAACAAACTACAAGAGTTTTTGATAAAGTTCCCGTAAAAGCGTTGTCTCAAGAAACAAGTGGCAATAGAGTTATGTACGGTAATTTTACTCAAGGATATGGAACGCCTTTTGGTTTAAACTATTACATTGACAACAATGCCAAAACACTTCAAAACGAAATAGAATACCCTAACCATTCCGTAAAGCAAAATAGAAATTACCAAGTTGGCGTAATTTTAGCGGATAAATACGGTAGACAAACAGACATTATTTTGTCTAATTATGATGACCAATTAGATAGTGAAGGAAATCCTATACCTGGTTCAAATCTTTTTATAAATTATAAACCTTTATCTTTTGCAGATGATGTAGCAGAGTGGCCAGGAGACAATATTCAGTTGAATTTTAATACACCTGGTATACCCGAAAGTTCAAGTTTTAATTTAGCAACTGATAGTTATCCAGGTGCGTATGCTATAGGTAATTATTACGAAGTTCCGTTTGCTCTTATAACTGGAAAATATTTTTGGGATTTAAGCAATCAATCTATAACAGCCGCAGCTGGTGATACTGTGTTTGATTTTAATGCTTTATCATATTCAGATACTCAAGTAGCGGTTAATAGTTATGAATTATATAAAAATGAAAATGATGGTTGGATTAAATTAACTAAAGCAGATCCGGTACAGTATACTATAGCAGATAATGCTGGGAAAGTACGTGCTACTTTAACAGCAGGTGCAACAGCGGGTGTAGTTTATAAATTTAGACTTCTTTATACAACTTCTAATTTAAATAAATATCAAACTGGACAATACGTTCCTGGAGGCGACTCTTTAATACCAGATTTTGCTACAACATACTCTACTTATTTTGCTATTAACAAAGAATTTAGAGGATTGTATTGTGATTATACGGCAATAAAAACAGTAACCCCTTTACATACTCCTATAAGAGCTGTAGATATTTATACAACACAAGAGGTTGCAACAAAGTATTTATTTAACAATACTACCGTTACAACTCGTCCTGAACCAGTTTTAACAGTTGTAACAACTCCAGTAACTTTTGCAACTTACGACATAAATCCTAAAGGATTTTATAGCTATAAATTAGGTATAAAACAACAACAACAAGATTATTACAATGTATATTTACCTGGAATAATAAACGGCTATCCAATAGATGGAAATTTACTTGAAAGAAATGAAATTGCTTTTACAACTTTAATAGCTGATAATATAAACAAAATACCAAGAAACCTTCAAGATGTTGGTCCTTTACAAAATCAGTTTACAAGTGATGAAAGAATGTGGGGTAGGGTTACTAACGTTAATCAAGTTGTAAATGGAATTTATAAAACTTATAACAAACAGTTTTTACCATCATCAAGCCCAGACAGCGCAGATTTAGTTGGAACCATTAAAGATATTTATCCTACAACTGACACAGAGTTTAGCATTCCACCGGCTGCACCAATTAATGGTCAAATAAACTCTTTTAGTATTTATGATCCAGAAACACGACCTTATGTTGCTAAGTTTTCAACTCAACAAGGTATTGGTTTAACTGAAAATAATTTTGTTATACCTAGCGGAGCCACTAACCAACCCTATCCTGGAGGTATGTCACTAGCTGTTTACGAAACAGTACCAACAACCGTGCCTTTTGAATTATTTTATGAAACTTCAACAACAGGTTTAATATCAGATTTAAACGATTTAATACAAGGTGAAAACACTGCTATAAATGGAATGACAACACCTACCGTATCTTTTAATGAAAGTGATACAGTAGGAACTACAATAACTACGGATATTTACCCTACTATAAATGGTGCTATATATACTGGCGCAACAGGTACTCTAGTTGAAATATATAACTATAATTTAAATGGTACTGTTAACACAGTTAATTTTGCGTTAGATCCTGATAAAAGATTTGACGAAGGAAGTAACACGGGTAGTACAAGTATTTTTATAAGAACAGCTGGCACCAACCTTGCGGCTGGTGGAACTTTTTACGCAGGATCCTCAAATGAAACAAACCCACCATTAGACGTCCAATTTGCAGGGAAATTTTTATACACAATTGAATGGAACGATAATAACGTTTTAACAAGGCAAAGCGGAACATTTCAATTAGCTAATAGCACACCTGTTATTTTTAGTGCGCCAATCATACCAAGTCTTACTACGGCTAGCCAATGGATATTTGGTAATACTGGTACTATAGCTGATTCAAGAACAAGTAATCCACCTGGTGGAGGAGTTTCTCCTTCTGGTAGAAATGGTAGTGCTAGAAACACAAATACTACAGATTACGGAAATCATGGTGAGTTCAACTTGGGAAGCGGAAGTAATAATCAATGTTGGAGTATGACTGAGCTAAGAATTACAGATGCTAGCAACAACACAAGCACCTACACAGATATTACAACACCTGACACTATATCAGATTTTTTTACAATAGGTCAATCTGCATTATCAGGTTCAACTGGTGATGCTGATAGAGATTGCAGATTTAACTTACAAGTTAACTCTAGTAATCCATTAGCTGCTGGATATGAGTATTGTATTGACTTTAGATTAACAGACACTATAGGTGATAATATATCAACAACTGTTTGTTTTGGACCACCAGCCAATTCTTATACTTCAGTAGAATCTACATCATATACCTCTGGAACTGACGCAGGGACACAAGCATCTACGCTTTTAATAGGTGGTGGAATTATACCTGAACCATCTTGGTCTGGTCAAATTCAAAATTGGAGAAACGAAATAATATATTTATATGTAAGATTTAAAGTTGATTCTGCTACTGATCAGCTTTTTATTGTTGATGTTAAAAATGACACAAACACTAAGGGTTATTATCCAAACGGAACATCCGCTGGATCATCAGTTGCTGTACAGTTTCCAATTCAAAGTGGTGCTTTTGAAGGTTTTGGACTTGTTGGTCAAAGCTTAACAGCTTTTAGTGCTTCAAGCAACGCGATTGCAAATGGTGTAAGACCTGGAATGATTTCAACTGTAAATCCTGGCACTTATGGTCCTTATGATTATAATACCGCTTCTTTAGTTAATATAAAATATGCAATTGCACAAGATCCTTATATTGTTACCGCTGGTCATAGTTGGGAAGCTGAACTAATGTGGTCAACAAGCTCTAATCCAACAAGTGTAAGTCAACTTAATTCAATGTCACAGAGAACTGGATCAGTCCCTCCTTTTTATAGTAACATTTTAGATGGAACTTCTGGTTCTCAGATTTCTCCAACAGCAACACCAATATCAGCAGGACCAAGTTAAAAACAATAAAAACAAGTAATAATAATTAAGTATGGCCGCTATTATCCCTATAAAATATTATAACACATATATTCTAAAAAAAGTAACGGGTGGAGTAAGTTCGCCTTTACAAACTTACGATTGGTATGTAGAAGAAGCTAGGATAAGAGGTGGGTATAATAACGTACAGACTGGTTTATCTCCAAGAGCTTTTTTAAAATCAGACAATAACTCTACTGAAATACTTGGTAATTCTATTATTTATTCTGGAGTAGTTAACTCTAGAACTGGTATTAATCAAACAAATCAATTTGCTTCAGGTGAGGATATAACTAGAACTGTAGATCCTTCTAAAGGATCAATACAAAGATTATATGCAGAAGATACTAATTTGATTATATTTCAAGAAAGAAAAGTTAGTAAAGCTTTAATAGATAAAGACGCGATTTACACTCAAGAAGGTCAACCTGTTCAAACAGCTTCTAACGTAGTAATAGGTGGGATTGTTGCTTATGCAGGTGAATTTGGTATAAGCCAAAATCCAGAAAGTTTTGCTGTATATGGTTTTAGAAAATACTTTACAGATAGAGATAAAGGATCAGTAATGAGATTGTCACAAGATGGACTTAGTGAAATATCTAACTTTGGAATGTATGATTATTTTAGGGATGCATTTTTAACTTTAGGTAATGATAAAGCTATAGGTGGTTGGGATATTCATAACAAATGTTATACCTTATCTTTACAACCAACCGCACCTAACACCACTCAAACAACTTTAAGTTTTGATGAAAACGTTAAAGGTTGGACAAGTAGATTTAGTTATTTACCAAATCAAATGTTTAGTGTGCAAAATGGTTTTTATTCTACAAAAAATGGTAGTATATATTTACACTATATCAAAGATGTTAATAGAGCTTATTTTTATGAAACGCAATACGATTCAACTATAAAAACAATATTCAATGCAAATCCTTCTTTAATTAAAAGTTTTAAAACAATAAATTACGAAGGTGGAAGCAATTGGCAAATGACAAATTTAATAACTAACACTGGTAGTTTAGATATTACTTTAAAAGATCAATACACTGATTCAGATACTGCAAACCCAATAAGTGTTTTTGAAATGCCAACAACATTAGCTGCGTTAGAAAACAGTTTATTTAAAAATAAGTTTAAGCAAAAAGAAGACAAATACTTTGCTAATCTTGTAAACACTTCTTCGTTTACACAAGGTGAAGTTGTTTATGGTAAATCTATATCAGGTGTAAAAGGATTTTTTGCCACTGTAGATTTAAAAGCAACTAATACAGCAACTTCGGGTACAAATGAATTATTTTCTGTATCTTTAGATTATAACGAATCATCATATTAAATGATAAGAAACATAGATCTTAACTTAGATCTTTCCATTATTAGTGATTGGTGGAAAAGCTATAACAATGTAGAATTAAACAAACGCTTGTTGCCAAACGATGGTAAAGACGGTTTAGTTGCTGTTGTTGATAATAAAATAGTTGCGGCTGTCTTCATGTTTAAAACTAATTCTCCTGTTTGGTATTGCGACTTTTTAGTTGCTGATCCAGACTATAAACAAAAAAATAGAAAAGATATAATAATAAATTTAATTGATTCTGCAGTGCAAACATGTTTTGACAACGGCGCAGAGGCTGCATGGTGTACAACACCTTATGATTCAGTATTAGAAAAACTTCAAAAATTAGATTATATTGTTGGAAAAGAAAAACATAACATAATATATAAATTAAAATAATGGGTGGAATGGCATTAGGAGCTGGAGCTTCATTACTTAGTGGCGCTATAGCGTCAAACAAAGCAAAAAAACAAGCAAAATCAGCTGGAGATAGAGCTAGAATAGCTCAAGCAGAAATAAATGCTATCAAGGCAAATAGAGTACCTATTACAAATCCTTATGCATCCACAAGTGATTTATCAGGATTAGCAGAAGATTTAAGTAGTATGATTAGTAATCCTTTTGCTAATTTAGGTGTTGCAACTCAAGCTGCAGAAATTCAAATGGAACAATCTAATTTAGCATTGTCAAATGCTTTAGACACTTTAGCTACTACAGGTGCTAGTGCCGGTGGAGCGACTGCTTTAGCTCAAGCAGCTTTAGCTAGTAAAAAAGGAGTGTCAGCAAGTATAGAGCAACAAGAGGCTGCAAATGAAAAAGCAAGGGCACAAGGCCAAGCTCAAATGGATCAAATGAAAATGTCAGAGGCACAAAGACTACAAAGTATTAAAATATCCGAAGGACAAAGAGTTCAAGGAGCGCAAGCAGCAGGTGATCAATTTGTAATGCAAATGAATGAAGCTAGGTCAAATCAAGATTTGGGTTATGCAGCTGGAAAAGAACAAGCAGCATTACAAGCTCAAGCAAACGCAAGAGCTGCTCAAGGTCAAGCTTGGGGTAGCGCAATATCTGGAGCAATAGGATTTGCAGGTCAAGTAGGCGCTGCTAATATAGGTCAAGGTCGAAAATTTGGTGGTGGAAAGATATAACATAAACATAAAAATATGAGTGCATATAGTAATTTTGGTAAAGGTTTAAATGATCAGTCGGCTCTGGGATGGGCTCAAGGCGCTGCTATGATTGGTCAAGCAATTGCTGGTGTTGGTAAAAATATAGCTGGCGTTATTAAAGAAGCTCAAGCTAAGCAAGAAAAAAAACAAGAAAAATTTGATTTGACGTGGGCAGAAGTTTCTTTAAATGAAAATAGAGATCTATCAGAAGATAGACAAAAAATGATTGATGCGGGTACTTCTGCAGAAATTGCTGATATGTTTTTAGAAGAACAAAAAACATTAATGAACGGTGTCGGTAAAGCTGGAGATGAAGACTATGTAATGGGTTCTATAGAAGCACAAACACTTATAAGAACAACAACTGGATTAGATCCTAAACTTAAAACACAATATCAAGACCTTATATTAAAAGCTGATACAAATATCCAGGACATATTAAAAAGAGGTGGTGTACTGATGACAGAAGCAGAAGAAATTGATGCTTTAAAAGGAAGCGTAGGACCTGGTAAAGACAAATCTTGGAGAGGTGATTCATTTTCTGAGCAAACAGCAAGTAGTTTTACATCTTTTAGATTAAATAACCAAACTGTTCCAGGGGTTACAACAACAGAAAAATTAAACAAAGAAAATGGTAATCTAGTTTTTACACATGTTGTTTCTAAAAAAAGTCCTTTATTAGGTAATTT
>Ga0207890_1000331_pt1 | contig 14758 bp, 13 predicted proteins | sample LinPmetageLP48_FD_184059 | JGI IMG/M metagenome (GOLD analysis project Ga0207890, IMG submission 184059) | Marine viral communities from the Pacific Ocean - LP-48 (SPAdes) | ecosystem: Environmental > Aquatic > Marine > Oceanic | place: Pacific Ocean | collected 2011-06-13 | reverse complement strand
CGGCCAGCCGTGACACATAAAGGTTAGCTTCATGCTTCAGGATCAAGACCGCATCTTTACCAATATCTACGGTATGCACGACCGCACGCTGAAAGGCGCGCAGGCGCGTGGCCATTGGGATGGCACAGCTGGCATTCTGAAAAACGGGCGTGACTGGATCATCAGCCAGATGAAAGAGTCGGGGTTGCGTGGTCGTGGCGGTGCGGGCTTTCCGACGGGCCTCAAGTGGTCCTTCATGCCCAAGGAAAGCGACGGTCGCCCCAGCTATCTGGTGGTCAATGCGGATGAATCCGAACCCGGTACCTGTAAAGACCGCGAAATCATGCGTCATGATCCGCACACGCTGATCGAAGGTTGCCTGATTGCCAGCTTCGCTATGAACGCCAACGCTTGCTACATCTACATTCGCGGCGAATACATCCGCGAGCGCGAAGCGCTGCAAGCCGCCATCGACGAGGCGTATGACGCCGGTCTGGTCGGCAAGAACGCCTGTAAATCGGGCTATGACTTTGACATTTATGTTCACCACGGTGCCGGTGCGTATATCTGCGGCGAAGAAACCGCGCTGCTCGAAAGCCTAGAGGGCAAAAAGGGCATGCCTCGGATGAAGCCGCCGTTCCCTGCGGGTGCCGGTCTGTACGGTTGCCCGACCACGGTGAACAACGTGGAATCCATCGCGGTGGTGCCAACGATCCTGCGCCGCGGTCCTGAATGGTTTTCAAGCTTCGGGCGTCCGAACAACGCAGGCACCAAGCTTTTCGCGATCTCGGGACACGTGAACAACCCCTGCGTCGTCGAAGAAGCGATGAGCATCTCTTTCGAAGAACTGATCGAAAAGCATTGCGGCGGTATCCGTGGCGGCTGGGACAACCTCAAGGCTGTGATCCCCGGCGGGTCGTCGGTGCCGATGATCCCCGGTACACAGATGCGCGACGCGATCATGGATTTCGACTACCTGCGCGAACAACGCTCGGGCCTCGGGACGGCGGCGGTCATCGTGATGGATAACTCCACCGATGTGATCAAGGCGATCTGGCGTCTGGCGAAGTTCTACAAGCACGAATCCTGCGGTCAGTGTACGCCATGCCGCGAAGGAACCGGCTGGATGATGCGCGTAATGGACCGTTTGGTGCGCGGCGATGCGGAGCCTGAAGAGATCGACATGCTGCTCGACGTGACCAAACAGGTCGAAGGTCACACGATCTGCGCCCTTGGTGATGCGGCGGCTTGGCCCATTCAGGGCCTGATCCGTCACTTCCGCGACGAGATCGAGGATCGCATCAAGCACAAACGCATCGGCCGCGTCAGCGCCGTCGCGGCGGAGTAATATTTGATGGAAAGCTTTGCCGCCTACAGCCACGCGCTGACTGCTTTGGCTTTTTGGGCCATTCTGATGAGTGTCCTTGGCGCGCTCTCTACCATGGGGCGCACGCCAGAGGGGCGCTGCGATTGCGGCAAGCCCAAGCGGAACTACGACGATGTGGTCTATCGCCGCGAACGCGCGTTCATGAACGCGATTGAGGCGTCAGGCCCGTTTCTGGCATCGATGCTTGCGGCGGTACTGCTTGGCGCACCAGTGTTCTGGGTGAACCTCTTTGCGGCGCTTTTCGTGGTCGTGCGGGTTGCGATGGCCGTGGTGCATATCGGGACAACCAACCAGCCGATGCGGTCGCTGTTCTTTACGCTGGGGCTGGTCTGTATTCTGGCCTTGGCGGTACTGGCTATTTTCGCGGCATTCTGAGGCGCGACTGAAGAACGATAGCTTTCGCCCGTTGATCGGGCAGGGGGCTGCACAAAAAGACGGGTCCGGCCACACTGGCAGAGCGAGGGAAGATGAAGCAGATTGTTCTATTTTGTATGACGGCTGCGGTATTGGCTGGCTGTACCGCCCGCGAAGACCGTCTGGCCTTTGATGGTAAATATTTCCGCACCAAGCTGAGCAAAGTCGACGGGCAGCGCGATGTCTTTACCCTGCGGGTGCGCAATGCCTCGCAGTCGATCACCGGTGCCCGCGAAGCCGCGCGCTATGAGGCGACGGTGTATTGTGTGACCAACTATGGCAGTTCCGATATTAAATGGGTCGTGGGGCCGGACACCCCGCCCGAGAATTTGCGCCTTGTGGACGACGCTTTGACGTTTCAGGGGGCTTGCCCTTCCTGATCGTTTGCGCGACATACCGCTGGCAAATGGCTGATCTGGGGATGTTATTGAATAACATCGGGGTCAGTTCCCATGTGTAGCAAGGGGCAGTCCGCCCCGCTACATGAGGAGAGTAAGATGCGTAACGTATTGATCGCCGTAACCACCGTGGCCCTGATGGCCAGCCCTGTCGCCGCAAAACCGCCGCTGCGTGATGTACCGGCTGTTGATGATGCGCTGCTTGATCTTGGACTGGCCGACCGGATTCGCAAGGAATGTCCTGATATCTCGGCCCGCATGCTGCGCGCGCTTAGCTATCTGAACAATGTGCAAAGCACGGCCAAATCTTTGGGCTATACGTCGGACGAAATTGACGCCTACCGCAAAAGCGATGCTGAAAAGGCGCGCATGAAGGCCCGGGGGGCTGCATATTTAAAGGCGAAGGGGGTCGATACTTCTGACCCACAAAGCTATTGTGCGTTAGGGCGTGCAGAAATCCAAAAATCGAGCCGGATCGGTTCGTTACTGAGAGCGAAATAAGCATATGAGCGATACCCGCAAGATCATCATTGACGGCAAGGAAGTCGAAGTCGAAGGGGCGATGACGCTCATTCAGGCGTGTGAGGAAGCAGGGGTGGAAATTCCGCGTTTCTGTTACCACGAACGTCTGTCGATTGCCGGTAACTGCCGGATGTGTCTTGTGGAGGTCGTAGGCGGCCCGCCCAAGCCTGCGGCGTCTTGCGCCATGCAGGTGCGCGATTTGCGGCCTGGCCCCGAAGGCCAGCCGCCGGTCGTTAAAACCAATTCGCCCATGGTGAAAAAGGCCCGCGAGGGCGTGATGGAATTCCTGCTGATCAACCACCCGCTGGATTGCCCGATCTGCGATCAGGGCGGCGAGTGTGACTTGCAAGATCAGGCGATGGCGTACGGCGTCGACTTTAGCCGCTACCGCGAGCCTAAGCGCGCGACCGAAGATCTGGATTTGGGCCCGCTGGTTGAAACCCATATGACGCGCTGCATCTCGTGCACCCGTTGTGTACGCTTCACCACCGAGGTCGCGGGCATTCACCAGATGGGCCAGACCGGCCGTGGTGAAGACGCCGAGATTACAGCCTATCTGGGGCAGACGCTCGATTCGAACCTGCAGGGTAATATCATTGACCTGTGCCCCGTGGGGGCGTTGGTCTCTAAACCCTACGCCTTCACCGCACGGCCTTGGGAACTGTCCAAGACAGAATCGATTGATGTGATGGATGCGCTTGGGTCGAACATCCGTGTGGATACCAAAGGCCGCGAAGTCATGCGCTTTTTGCCGCGCAACCACGACGGCGTGAACGAGGAATGGATTTCCGATAAAACCCGTTTCGTCTGGGACGGTCTGCGCCGTCAGCGTCTGGACACGCCCTATATTCGCGAAAACGGTAAGTTGCGCAAAGCTGATTGGCCCGAAGCATTGGCCGCTGCCGCTGCTGCGATGAAGGGTAAGAATGTTGCCGGTCTGATCGGTGACCTTGCGTCGGTCGAGGCTACATATGCATTGAAACAACTGATCGAAGGGCAGGGCGGCGTTGTGGAATGCCGTACCGATGGCGCGAAGCTGCCTGCGGGCAACCGGTCGGGCTATGTCGGAACCGCCACGGTCGAAGATCTGGACACGGCACAAGCCGTCATGTTGATCGGCGCAAACCCCGCCGTGGAAGCACCGGTGCTTAACGCGCGTATCCGTAAAGCCTGGACGCGTGGGGCTGACGTCGCCCTGATGGGCTCCGCTGTCGATCTGACCTATGACTACGACCATCTGGGCGACAGCCCGTCGTTGCTGAACGAACTGCTGAAAAAGGATCATGCCGACATCGCCGAGAAATCCTCGGTCATCGTTGTGGGCATGGGCGCTTTGGCCCGTGAAGACGGGGCAGAGGTTCTGGCCGCTGCTATGGCGCTGGCCGAAGCGACGAAGTCTGGCTTTATGGTCTTGCACACCGCCGCATCCCGTGTGGGCGCGATGGATATAGGGGCCGTAGCTGAAAACGGCATCAATGATGTGCTGGCCGCCGACGTGATCTATAACCTTGGTGCGGACGAAGGCGACATTCCTGCTGGCCCCTTCGTGATCTATCAAGGCTCGCATGGGGATCGCGGCGCGCACCGTGCCGATATCATCCTGCCCGGTGCCGCCTATACCGAAGAGGGTGGGTTGTTCGTCAACACCGAAGGCCGCCCGCAGCTCGCGGCACGCGCCAGTTTTGCCCCTGGTCAGGCCAAGGAAAACTGGGCCATCCTGCGTGCGCTCAGCGCCGAGCTGGATGCGAAACTGCCCTTCGATTCGCTGGCGGCATTGCGCAAAGCACTGGTCGCTGATGTGCCGCATTTGGGGGATATCGATCAGGTCGCGGAAAACGACTGGCAGCCGGTGGCGCAGGGCAGCTTGGGCGACAGTCCGTTCCGTCACGCGATTGCTGACTTCTACCTGTCCAACCCGATTGCCCGTGCGAGCCAGTTGATGGCAGAGCTTTCGGCCAACGCCAAAGCCCGCCGTGAAACACCACTGGCGGCGGAGTGAGGATTTTGGGAATGATGTTGCCTTTGGTTCTGGGCGCCTGCGAAACGCAAGCGCCCATGGCCGAAGATTTCATTCCTGAATATCGCGGTGTCGAAACCAAATTGCTGGACGGGGATCTTGTCCAGTTTGACGTGGCGATGACCAAAGCGCGGTCATCCGAGAATGTAGCGGAATATGCGGAATGTGCTGCGGCCCGATATACTTTGATCCGGGGCTTTGGTTTTGCCCGCCACGTGCGTACAAATGTTGAGATCGAGGGTGGTGTCTGGCACGCAGATGCTGTTTACACCATCTCGCCGAGCCTGCCTGCGGGCTTGAAGACAATAGATGCCGAAGTGACCGTGCAGAACTGCATGGAAAAAGGCATACCGACGGTGTGAGGACCTATGGCTGACTTCTTTTTCAACACCACGCTGGGGACGATCCTGCTGATTATTGGCCAGATTTTCCTTGTTGTGATTCCCCTGCTTCTTGCCCTTGCGTTCCTGATGTACGCCGACCGGAAAATCTGGGCTTCGGTCCAGCTGCGCCGCGGGCCCAACGTTGTTGGCATCTACGGTCTGCTGCAATCCTTTGCGGATTTCGCGAAATACATTGTCAAAGAGGTGATCGTGCCCGCCGGTGCTGACCGCGCCGTGTTCTTTATGGCCCCGATGGTGACCTTGGTCATGGCGCTGGTCGCCTGGGCGGTGATCCCGTTCAACGACGGCTGGGTCTTGTCGAACATCAACGTGGCGATCTTGTATGTCTTCGCGGTCTCGTCGCTAGAAGTTTACGGCGTGATCATGGGCGGATGGGCGTCAAACTCCAAATACCCGTTCCTGGGGTCACTGCGATCTGCGGCGCAGATGATTTCCTACGAGGTGTCGATCGGTCTGATCATCATCGGCGTCGTCATCAGCTCCGGTTCGATGAACTTTGGCAACATCGTCTTGTCACAAAGCGGGGACTACGGTCTGCTGAACTGGTACTGGCTGCCGCACTTCCCGATGCTGATCCTGTTCTTCATCTCGGCACTGGCCGAAACCAACCGCCCACCGTTTGACCTTCCCGAAGCGGAATCCGAACTGGTTGCTGGCTATCAGGTCGAATATTCCTCCACGCCTTTCTTGCTGTTCATGATCGGTGAACTGGTCGCCGTGGTGCTGATGTGCGCGCTGATCTCGCTGATGTTCTTTGGCGGCTGGCTGTCGCCGATCCCTGGCCTGCCAGACGGTATCTTCTGGATGATCGCCAAGATGGGGCTGGTGTTCTTCTTCTTCTCGTTGGTCAAGGCGATCACCCCGCGGTACCGCTATGACCAGCTTATGCGTTTGGGATGGAAAGTATTCTTGCCGTTCAGCCTGTTCTGGGTTGTCTTCGTCTCCTTCGCCGCGAAATTCGATTGGTTCTGGGGCATTTATGCCCGTTGGACAGTAGGGGGCTGATATGGCTAACACCGACTATACCCGTCACGTAAAATATTTCCTGCTGCAGGATTTTTACCAAGGCCTGAAGCTTGGCATTAAGTATATGTTCAAGCCCAAGGCGACGATCAACTATCCGCACGAAAAAGGCCCGCTAAGCCCGCGTTTCCGTGGCGAACATGCGCTGCGTCGTTATCCCAACGGCGAAGAGCGTTGCATCGCGTGTAAATTGTGTGAAGCGGTCTGTCCGGCGCAGGCAATTACGATTGATGCTGAGCCACGCGAAGACGGCAGTCGCCGGACCACGCGCTATGACATCGACATGACCAAATGCATCTATTGCGGTTTCTGTCAGGAAGCCTGCCCGGTTGACGCAATTGTCGAAGGCCCGAATTTCGAATTCTCGACCGAGACCCGCGAAGAGCTGTTCTATGACAAGGCCAAGCTGCTGGACAACGGCGAACGCTGGGAAGCAGAGATCGCCCGCAACCTCGAACTGGACGCGCCGTACCGATGACCGATAGCCAAAACCCCTTTGAAGAGATGATGCGTCAAATGCAGGACATGGCCAAAGGCTTTCCTGCAATGGATGCGTTTTCGCCAAAAGGGTTCGAGGCGATGATGGGCAAGATGCCCAAAGACATGATGGAAACGTTTTTTGGCAATACGATGAACCCCAACGGGTTGGATGCCAAGACGCGGATGTTGCTGACGATTTCGGGGCTGACCATGCAGGGTGCCCAGAATGACATTGCGCTGCGCCAAGCCGTAATTCACGCGGTAGAGGCCGGTGCGCATAAGCAGCAGGTGATAGAGACGATCGGGCAGATGGCGGTTTTCGCCGGCATCCCCGCCATGACCCGCGCGATGGGGATTGCGCAGGGTGTTTTGGATGACAAGGAAGGTGACGCATGAGCGTTTTCGCATTTTACCTCTTCGCGATCAGCGTGATCGCCGGCGGGCTGTTCACTGTGATCAGCCGCAATCCCGTGCATTCGGTGCTGTGGTTGATCCTGTCCTTCCTCAGCGCGGCGGGGCTTTTCGTGCTGCTGAACGCCGAATTTGTCGCGATGCTGTTGATCATCGTCTATGTGGGCGCAGTCGCGGTATTGTTCCTGTTCGTTGTCATGATGCTGGACGTTGATTTCGCCGAACTCAAGGCCGAGATGGCGCGCTATATGCCGCTGGCATTGCTGATCGGTCTGGTCATCCTGATGCAGTTTGTCATGGCGTTTGGCGCATGGGATGCGAACTCTGCCGCCGAAGGGCTGCGCACGCAGGTGATCACGGACGAGGTGCATAACACTGCCGCCTTGGGTCTGATCCTGTATGACCAATACTTTTTGCTGTTCCAACTGTCGGGGCTGATCCTGCTGGTCGCTATGATCGGTGCAATCGTACTGACGCTGCGCCATCGCGGCGATGTCAAACGGCAGAACGTGGTCGACCAGATGATGCGCGATCCGAAACTGGCAATGAAACTGAATGATGTGAAACCCGGGCAGGGCCTATAATCGGCCTGTCCTATCAAGGATATACTCCATGTCACGTAATACAATTGTAGTGCTTGTCGTCGTTTTGATTGTGGTCGTAGGCGGCTTCAGCATTTTCTAGATGCGACCGGATCGGGATGGAAACATTCCGCGACAAGAACTAAAGAACGCCTGAAAAGGGCAAAAGAACCGAGGGACGACATGATCGGAATTGAACATTACCTGACGGTAGCGGCGACGCTGTTCGTCATTGGCATTTTCGGGCTATTCCTGAACCGCAAGAACATCATCATCATGTTGATGTCGATTGAACTGATGCTCTTGGCGGTGAACATCAACTTTGTCGCTTTCTCTTACTATCTGGGTGATCTGGTGGGGCAGGTGTTCACACTGTTCGTCCTGACCGTCGCCGCTGCCGAAGCTGCAATCGGGCTGGCCATTCTGGTCTGCTTCTTCCGCAATCGGGGTACGATCGCGGTCGAAGATGTCAACGTGATGAAGGGCTAAGATCATGGAAACGATCATTCTTTTCGCACCACTCGTGGGTGCATTGATCTGTGGTTTCGGCTGGAAGCTGATTGGTGAGAAAGCCGGTCAGTATGTGGCAACGGGTCTGCTGTTCCTTGCGGCGCTGCTCAGCTGGATTGTCTTTCTATCGTTTGACGGCGAAACCCAGCACATCCAGATTCTGCGCTGGATCGAAAGCGGGAGCCTGTCGACCGACTGGGCGATCCGTCTGGACCGGCTGACCGCGATCATGTTGATCGTGATCACCACGGTCTCTAGCCTCGTGCATCTTTATTCCTTTGGCTACATGGCCCACGACGAGAATTTTTCGGATGCGGAGCCCTACCGTGCTCGCTTCTTCGCTTACCTGTCGTTCTTTACCTTCGCGATGCTGATGCTCGTGACCTCGGACAATCTGGTTCAGATGTTCTTTGGCTGGGAAGGCGTGGGCGTCGCATCATATCTGCTGATTGGCTTTTATTATAAAAAGCCATCGGCGAATGCCGCGGCGATCAAGGCTTTCGTGGTGAACCGCGTGGGCGACTTTGGCTTTCTATTGGGGATCATGGCGCTTTTCTACCTCACGGACTCGATCAAGTTCGATGATGTCTTTGCCGCGACGCCTGATCTGGCCGAAACCACTTTGGGCTTTCTATGGTCCGAATGGAACGCCGCGAACCTGATTGCGATCCTGCTGTTTATCGGCGCGATGGGTAAATCGGCGCAGCTGTTCCTGCACACCTGGTTGCCCGACGCGATGGAAGGCCCGACACCCGTGTCGGCGCTGATCCACGCGGCGACGATGGTAACAGCAGGGGTCTTCCTGATCTGCCGCATGTCGCCATTGATGGAGGTCGCGCCTGAGGCGATGATGTTCGTCACCTTCCTGGGGGCCACCACAGCATTCGTGGCAGCGACAATCGGTCTGGTTCAGAACGATATTAAACGCGTGATCGCCTATTCGACCATGTCGCAGCTTGGCTATATGTTCGTGGCCGCTGGCGTTGGTATGTATTCTGCGGCGATGTTCCACCTGTTCACCCACGCGTTCTTTAAGGCGATGTTGTTCTTGGGCGCAGGGTCGGTGATCCACGCGATGCACCATGAACAGGACATGCGCAACTATGGCGCATTGCGTAAAAAAATTCCGTATACCTTCTGGGCGATGATGATTGGTACGCTGGCGATTACCGGTGTTGGCATTCCGCTGACACACTTCGGTTTCGCGGGTTTCTTGTCCAAGGATGCGATTATCGAAAGCGCTTGGGGTGGCGGGTCTATGTACGGCTTCTGGATGCTGGTGATCGCTGCTGCGATGACAAGCTTCTACAGCTGGCGCCTGATGTTTATGACCTTCTTTGGCAAGGCACGCGGCGATAAGCATACCCACGATCACGCGCATGAAAGCCCGATGGTCATGCTGGTACCGCTTGGCGTCCTGAGCCTTGGTGCGATCTTTGCCGGTATGGTGTGGTACAACAGCTTCTTCGGCCACGCCGAGGATGTAGGAGAGTTCTACGGTATCCCGATGGCCGAAATGGCTGCCGGTGGTGAAACCCACGTCGAAGGGGCCGAGGACGACCACGCCGATGCTGGCGATCAGGCAGCGGAAGATCACGGTGAAGACGCAGGCCATCACGGTCCAGCCTTTGCCGGCGCACCGGGCGAGGGGGCGTTGTACATCGCGCCAGACAATCACGTACTGGATGACGCCCACGCCGCACCGGCATGGGTCAAGGTCAGCCCGTTCATCGCGATGGTCTTTGGCCTCGTCATGGCGCTGTGGTTCTACATTTGGAACCCGAGCCTGCCGGCCCGTCTGGCAGCCAACCAACGCCCGCTGTACCTGTTCTTCCTGAACAAATGGTATTTCGACGAGCTGTATAATGTCATCTTCGTCAAACCCGCGATGGCCATCGGCCGCTTCTTCTGGAAGCGCGGGGACGGTAATGTGATCGACGGGACGCTGAACGGTGTCGCCATGGGGATCATTCCGTTCCTCACCCGTCTGGCAGGGCGCGCGCAGTCCGGCTATATCTTTACCTACGCCTTCGCCATGGTGATCGGCATCGCGGTCTTTGTGACCTGGATGACGATGAGCGGGGGGGCACACTAATGGATCATCACTTGCTTTCCATCATTACCTTCATGCCCAGCTTTGCGGCGCTTATTCTGGCTGTGTTCCTGAGGGGCGAAGACGCCGCGGCGGGGCGCAATGCAAAATGGCTGGCACTGATCACCACAACGGTCACGTTCCTAATCTCGCTGTTCATTCTGTTCGACTTTGACCCGTCCAACACCGGCTTCCAGTTTGTCGACGAGGCACAATGGTTGATGGGCCTTCAGTACCGTCTGGGCGTTGACGGCATTTCGATCCTGTTTGTGATGCTGACCACATTTATGATGCCGCTGGTGATCGCTGCCAGCTGGAACGTAGAGACGCGGGTCAAGGAATACATGATCGCCTTCCTGCTGCTCGAGACGCTGATGCTGGGCGTGTTCATGGCGCTGGATCTCGTGCTCTTCTACCTGTTCTTTGAAGCAGGTCTGATCCCGATGTTCCTGATTATTGGCATCTGGGGCGGGGCGAACCGTATTTATGCATCGTTCAAGTTCTTCCTCTACACCTTCCTCGGGTCGGTCCTGATGCTGGTGGCGATGGTGATGATGTATGCGGATGCGGGCACGACTTGCATCGGAGGCTGCGAAGTCAGTCTTCTGACGCATACCTTCGCGTCCGACACCTTCTCGATTGCGGGGATCACTGTGGTCGGCGGATTGCAGACCATGATGTTCTTGGCGTTCTTTGCCAGTTTTGCGGTTAAAATGCCGATGTGGCCGGTCCACACGTGGTTGCCAGATGCGCACGTTCAGGCACCGACCGCGGGGTCTGTCGTGCTTGCGGCGATCTTGCTTAAGATGGGCGGCTACGGCTTCTTGCGTTTCTCGGTACCGATGTTCCCTGTGGGCTCTGACGTGTTGGCGCCACTGGTGCTGTGGATGTCGGCGATTGCGATCGTCTACACCTCGCTCGTGGCACTGGTGCAGCAGGATATGAAAAAGCTGATCGCCTATTCCTCCGTGGCCCACATGGGCTTTGTCACGATGGGGATCTTTACCTTCAACCAGCAGGGCTTGGACGGTGCAATCTTTCAGATGATCAGCCACGGCTTTATCTCTGCCGCGCTGTTCCTGTGCGTCGGCGTCATCTATGACCGGATGCACACCCGCGAGATTGACGCCTATGGCGGTCTGGTGAACCGGATGCCTGCCTATGCGCTGGTGTTCATGTTCTTCACCATGGCAAATGTCGGTCTGCCGGGTACATCGGGTTTTGTCGGGGAATTCCTGACGATCATGGGCACATTCCAGGTGAACACTTGGGTTGCAGCGGTTGCTGCTTCGGGTGTGATCTTTTCGGCGGGTTACGCGCTGTGGCTGTATCGCCGCGTGGTGATGGGTGACCTGATCAAGGAAAGCCTGCGCACGATCACCGATATGTCGGGCCGTGAACGCTGGATCTTTGCCCCCTTGGTGGTGATGACCCTGCTGTTGGGCGTCTACCCGGCGCTGGTGCTCGATATAATCGGCCCCTCGGTCGCCGCCCTTGTTGATAGCTATGATACGGCCCTGGAGGCGGCAGGTGCCGCTGTCCAGACGGCCTCAGAATAAAGGACCGCGCGATGATTTCCGCTGATCTGAATGTCATCCTGCCCGAAATCCTGCTGGCGCTTTTTGCGATCCTGGCACTGCTCGGGGCGGTTTACACCAACAAGGACGCCGCTGCAGGCGTCATGGTCTGGGCCACAGCTATCGTGATGGCGTTGCTGGCGATCTGGATCGGTATGACCAGTGGTGGCACAACGCGCATCGCGTTTAACGGTCTGTTCATCGAAGACAGCTTTGCCCGTTTTGCCAAAGTCACCATGCTGCTGAGCGCGGCGGCGGTACTGGCCATGTCCGAAGCCTATATGAAAAAGCGCGGCCTGCTACGGTTTGAGTATCCGGTTCTGATCGCACTGAGCGTTGTCGGCATGATGATGATGGTCAGCGCGGGCGATCTGATGACACTGTACATGGGCCTCGAGCTGCAATCGCTGGCACTGTACGTTGTTGCGTCCCTCCGCCGCGATAGCGTGAAGTCTACCGAAGCAGGGCTGAAGTATTTCGTTCTGGGTGCACTGTCATCCGGTCTGCTGCTCTATGGTGTGTCGCTGGTCTATGGTTATGCCGGCACCACCCAATTTGCGGGCGTGATGAGCCTCGCGAGCGAAGGCCCGACCTCGCTTGGCCTACTGTTCGGTATCGTCTTTGTCGTGTCCGGCCTGGCATTCAAAGTGTCCGCTGTGCCCTTTCACATGTGGACGCCTGACGTCTACGAGGGCGCGCCGACGCCGGTCACGGCCTTTTTTGCCACAGCTCCCAAGGTTGCCGCGATGGCGCTGTTTGCCCGCGTGTTGCATGATGCCTTTGGCAATGCTGTCGCCGACTGGAGCCAGATCATCGCGCTGCTGTCGGTGTTGTCCATGTTCCTTGGCGCTGTCGCCGCGATCGGTCAGACCAACATCAAACGTCTGATGGCCTATTCTTCGATTGCCCACATGGGTTACGCGTTGATCGGCCTAGCTGCGGGCACAGAGCTAGGTGTCAAATCCATGCTGGTCTATCTGGCGATCTACGTGACCATGAACATCGGTACCTTTGCCTTTATCCTCGGGATGGAGAAAGACGGCCAGCCGGTCACCGACATCACTGCGTTGAACATGTATTCCAAGCGCGCACCGGGTAAGGCGCTGGCGATGTTGGTACTGCTGTTCTCGCTTGCTGGTGTGCCGCCGATGCTGGGTTTCTTCGCCAAACTGGGCGTGTGGCAAGCAGGCGTCGACGCGGGGCTGATCTGGCTGGTTGTAGCCAGTGCTGTCGCCTCGGCCATCGGGGCCTATTATTACCTACGCATCGTCTTTCTGATGTATTTCGGTGCCGAAGGGGATGACCGTCTGGACGAGGGTAAAAGCAGCCTGCTATCCGGCGTTGTTGTCGCCGCTGCCGTAATCATGGTGGTTGGCATTGTTAATCTGTTCGGCGTCGAGACTGCTGCGATCTCTGCGGCGGCGACGCTGGTAAACTGATCCGAAGGTGGCACCCCTGGGCAACACCGGTTCCGGCATGAATCCAACAGGGGCCAAGGCGCAAACAGCGGCTTGGCCCGACGGCTATGGGCGGCAGGTTTTCGATAGCGTCGATTCCACCCTTAGCGAAGCGGCGCGGCAATCCTCGCAGCTTGCCGGTGCGACATGGATCCTTGCGCAAGAACAGACCGCCGCACGTGGCCGGCGCGGACGGTCTTGGGCCACGCCTAGGGGAAATTTTGCTGCAACCTTGATGATGCGGCGCACCGAAGCACCTTCGACTGCTGCATTACGCAGTTTCGTCGCGTCCCTTGCACTGCGCCGTGCGTTTGTGGCGACCACACGGGACGAAGGCGCGTTCAGTTTGAAATGGCCTAACGACGTGCTGCTCAACGGCGGTAAAGTCGCTGGAATTCTACTGGAAAGTATCGGTGATTTTCTGGCCATCGGGATCGGGGTCAACCTCGCCCATGCGCCGGGTGCCGATCAGGTTGAAGCGGGGGCATTGCGCCCTGTGTCGGTTGTGGCAGAGACGGGCAAGGTCGTACCGCCCGAGGTCTTTTTGGATGCGCTGGCGGCGGAATACGCGCAGCTGGAAACCCAATTCCAGACCTATGGTTTTGCGCCGATCCGCGCCGCGTGGCTGACCCATGCCGCGCGGTTGGGCGAAGAGATCGTCGCCCGCACCATGAAGGACGAGACCCGCGGTGTATTCGAGGACGTGGATGCCCAAGGCAACCTGATCCTGCGCACCCCGAAAGGCCGCGTGCCCATCACAGCGGCGGATGTATTTTTCTAAACGCGAGCGAAGGGATGTGCCATGCTATTGGCGATTGACTGCGGAAATACCAATACAGTCTTTTCAATCTGGGACGGAACGCGGTTTATTGCGACCTGGCGCACATCGACCGAATGGCAGCGCACATCTGATCAATATTACGTCTGGCTCAGCACCTTGATGAAATTTCAGGGCGTAGAGGCGGATATCACCGATGTGATCATCAGCTCGACGGTGCCGCGGGTGGTGTTCAATCTGCGGGTGCTGGCGGACCGCTATTTTAACACGCGTCCGATTGTGGTGGGTAAACCAGATTGCCGATTGCCCGTTGATGTGCGTGTAGATGTAGGCACAGCCGTGGGGCCTGACCGTCTGGTAAACACAGTCGCCGGGCATGATCTGTTCGGTGGCGACCTGATTGTTGTCGATTTCGGCACCGCGACGACCTTTGACGTGGTCGACACCGACGGGGCCTACATCGGCGGGGTGATCGCCCCCGGCGTGAACCTGAGCCTCGAGGCATTGCATAACGCCGCGGCCGCCTTACCTCATGTAGACATCTCTAAACCACAGGCGGTAATCGGTACAAATACCGTCTCTTGCATACAATCGGGCATTTTTTGGGGTTATGTCGGCCTCGTCCGTGAGATATGTGCCCAGATAAAGGCTGAACGCGGCCGTGAAATGCGCGTGATTGCGACAGGCGGGCTGGCCCCGCTGTTTCAACAGACAGTCGATCTGTTTGA
>Ga0207890_1000316_pt1 | contig 15093 bp, 32 predicted proteins | sample LinPmetageLP48_FD_184059 | JGI IMG/M metagenome (GOLD analysis project Ga0207890, IMG submission 184059) | Marine viral communities from the Pacific Ocean - LP-48 (SPAdes) | ecosystem: Environmental > Aquatic > Marine > Oceanic | place: Pacific Ocean | collected 2011-06-13 | reverse complement strand
GTTGATTTTTACAAGAGCTGATCTTTTGAAATTCGCAGAGCATAAGTGTGACAAATTTAAGTTATTAAACTATTGTCCTAGTGATCCTTATTTACGTTATAAAAGAGCGGGTAATCAAGATGTAATCGCTATGATCGAAATAAGAGACTTGAAAGATTCATGTAAATCCTACAATGTTCTGAAAAAGCCCCAGATCGAGTGATATTTAGCCAAATAAGGCATGTGCAATATTTTAAATTAAAAAAAAATAATAAAAAAGTTTTAAAAAGATTTTTAATTTAATAAAAAGTTTATTTTTTCTTTATAATTAGTAAAAACATGAAAAGAATTTGGAGATTGTGGTGCAAAACGATGGGCGAAAAGATCTCTGTGGAACAAAAAGAATCAGATTTTGCGGCTATCATCAGAACATTCTGGTGGTTGCTGCATATTACAACCTGCGGTTTTATAATCGCGAATACGATCAGGCATTGGTAAAATGAAGAATAAAAGAAAATTCATCCCAATCCCCAAAGACATAGGAGATTATATTGCTTACAGTGAAGAATCAAAAACTGGGCTTGTTTGGAGAGTTAATATGGGGAAGAACTTTACAAAAGGCAAAGAACCTGGGTATCCTGATGGTAAAGGATACTTGCGGATTACGTTTAGATATCGCAAATACAAGAATAGTAGGGTTATTTATTTTCTCAATACAGGGATAGACCCAGAAGAAAAGCAGGTTGACCATATAGATATGAATCCATTAAACAATAAAATGTCGAATCTTAGGCTAGCTACAAATCAGCAGAACAACACTAACAAAAATAAACAAAAAAATAATACTAGCGGGGTAACTGGGGTTTGTTGGGATAAAAGAAGAAATAAGTATATGTCGAATATCACCCGTAATGGCAAGCTTCTCGCCCTTGGTAGGTTTGATGATTTTAGCGAAGCTATAGCAGTCCGTATAGCAGCAGGAAAAGATCCCAGATTCAAAGACCAAGAATATAGAAATCCCCACAACGATGAACACACTCCTTCCCCAGAGATGTTAGTCTGGGCTAAACAATATCTTGAAGATAGAATAGAGAGGCTCTGCTGGGATATTTGAAGCTATAATAAGAATTTAAATTCAAAAAAAAGGCAAAAAAAGGCTTGCATGGGGTTCGATATCCTATAGAATGCTTGCGTATGAACGAAACACCCAAGAGAAGAGGACGGCCCAAAGGCTCATCATCATTTGTAAAGATGAATCTAAAGCATTTGGTTAGTCAGTTAGGCAAAAACGCCAATATCATGGTATCGAAGAAGCACCTCGACCAATTAGAGGAGCTTGATATGTTTGAATACCCCATCGATGAGGCAGCTAAGCCCCCAAAGGAGCCTGAAGAGAAGATTCAGTTCTCCATTAACACCTTCAACGACTGATCCTATGACTAAAAGTGAAATGTTCGAAGGTTTAATTGGTCAGGAGACAATCAAAACTCGTTTAGAGTTTTATACTCAGGCCCAGAAAGCTACAGGAACTCTCCCTTTTCTTTTGTTCAATGGTGCGAAGGGGCTTGGTAAGACAGAATTTGCGAAATCATTTGCGAAGTCTCTGGGTAAGCCATGTATAGAGATTAATTGTTCCACGATCAGAAATGCTGAGCAGTTCTTCGATCAGATATTTATACCCGCTGTCTTAGACAGAGAGATCACAGTTCTTTTGGATGAGGCTCATGCCCTACCTAAAGATTTAGAAAATGCTTTTCTTACTATCTTCAATGTCGAGGATGCTAAGACTAAGAGGTTTGAATTTGGGGAATCTAGCTTTTTGTTTGATTTCTCTAAGCAGACATTCCTATTTGCTACTACTGAACTGGATAAATTGTTTCCTCCTTTTAAGGATCGTCTCACCCAGCTAGACTTCGAACCATATGATGGTGTCGAGCTTGGGGCTATCATCCAAAAGAAACTTGATTGGTTATCATTCGAAAAGGGTTTAATCAATAAGATCTCTCAGACTGTTAGGGGTAATGCTAGATCTGCAGTTAAAAGAGCTTTGGAGATCAAGGCATATTCAGAAGTCCACAACAAAGCCTCATTTAATAAAAAGGATTGGAGTAAGTTGTGTGGTCTACTGGGTATCATGCCATTTGGTATCAACGCTACCGAACTCCAGGTTATGAGAATCCTTAAAGATCGAGGAGCTTGCACCTTACAAATGCTCTGCGCTGTTACTGGGATGTCAAGAACTGCTTTGCAGAAAGAGGCAGAGATCCACCTACTCAAGAATGGATTCATGAAGATAGATGGCAAGAGAGAAATCACTGGTAAAGGTGTAAAAGCATTAGAAAGAATAGGTTAATGGCAAAGAGGAAAAGAATATATAAGCTCCCTCCCAAGATCTTGGTTGGGGGCATGGAGTTTAAGATTGTTTTTAAAGACACTGAAGACTATGGTGCGATGCACTTCGATGAGAAGATTATTTATATCAGGAAGGGGTTGACAGAGGAAGAGCAGCTGGATACTTTGATTCATGAAGTTCACCACGCAGCCCTTAGCATCAGCGGAGTATCTCACATTCTCGATGATGACAATACAGAGGAGGCATTGGTTAGACTTGTTGAGCATATGGTTATGCCTATAGTAAAGAAAGAATACAAAAAGTTTATTCAAACACAATGAAGAGTAAGATATTTATAGTAAGAGATGAAGTTGACCAGCAGAAAACTGTGTGTTGGCTTGGGGATGATAAGTTCTCAGAGGATATTAAGCACTTTGACCCAGAAGATCCCAATGACTTCGATCTAGCTTCGTTAGATGGCACTATAGCTAGATACTTTGAGATGGGGGAGTTAACAGAAGATAAAGATTTGATTGGCCAAGAGTTAGATGGCTTAGAGATCAAAGCAATTACATACCAACACAAAATTAATTAGTATATTATGAAAGCAAAGATAAACATAACAGATACAATGCTCAATAAGAGTATTATCGACGCAAACAAATCAGTTTGTGAGTTAGCTAAGAAGTTCTCTTTTGATTATTCAGAGGCAGAATGTGGGCAAAAGCATTTGGTTTCGGGCAAGTATCCTGATGGAACCGAAGCAAAAGTTACATTCTATAAGGCTAAGACTAGGGGAGATAAAAGAATATCTATCACCAAGTTAAAGCATCACACCCAAGCAGGAGATGTTGTTACTCTCAAGGGATTTCGGGGAGCCATTAAGATTCTAATCAATGAAGATTAAAGTTTCTTTTAGTACGATAGTTGACGCTGACTCTATAGATGAGGCTTACAACAAGGTCGCTAAAGACATCACTTCGTCTACAGAGCAGCAAGGTGATCAGTATATTTCCAAAGGGAAGAGGAATACATATATGCGGTGTTTAACTGAGCTTACAGATATGGGTGGCTTTACATTCGAAGAGCTAGGGGAACATACTGGCTATGGAGAAGGATCAGTAGACTACGATTACTAAACCTATGAACTCAGATAGCCAAAACTTATTGTTTGATATATTAGACCTCGTCTCCGAGATTGAAACCCTCTTACAAGACAGAGAACCACAAGCTAGGGAACTACTACGTCAGATAAATCAACGTATAGTTCACAACAAACCTACCGATCAGAACGATCCACCTTCCCATTACGATTTATTTAAGTAATCATTTGTAATTACATAACACTATTCACCACCCTACGTTTGTATACATACTGCATATAGATTATCATAGGGGATTATATAAAAGAAATCATTGTAGGTATCAGGAAAACTTAGATTTGAGAAAATTACCAGCTCCTACGCCTTTTTAATTATTTAAATACCTTTTTTAATCATTTAAAATACTTATGAACGGATTTGAGATCTTTATGACAATCGTATTATTCTTTTTGTTGCTTTATAGTGCGCTTAAGAACGGTGGTAGGACCAGTCATCGTGATGAGGAGATCGACGATTATTGGTCTGACGGTTAGCCCCGCCAATAAAAACAAATAAATAAAAGAAAAGCTAGGTCGTGATATAAGCCGCAAATAAACAAATAGGCGATTAGCCGCAGGTCAAGAGAAAAGCCCCAAATAAACACAGGTCAACCGAAACATTCTAAATAAGCGATTAGCCGCGATTTTTTCCTTGACTACCACCGAAGGTGGTAGTAGAACTATAGCGTAAGATACAAATAAGAGATCGAACCCTAGGTCGTGATATAGACCCCAAATAAGCCAGATCTAAATAAACCCCAATAAATAACCCTCCCGCCCAATCGCAGATTTTCTTTATGTCAGATACTCGCAGATAAAAACGCTGTAAGTGACTGATTGATAGTGAGTTACGGGCCAGCTGCCGCCCCCGCCCTGTAACTCGCTGATAGTCAACGAGTTACGGGGTTTTTATTTAATGTATTCTTTTACAGAGAGACAGTTAAACTCCATTACCTTTTGATCGGTAGGATCTCCAGCCTCCCCAAAGTAAACCAAGTCGATAGCCGCAGCCTCCGAAGAGGCTTCAACTTCAAACTGCAAGCGGTTCACTTCCTCCATTATCACCAAGTAGTTTTTAATCTTCATCTGGCAACGGCTCCTTTCCATAGTCGAGGTAATGCATATGTTGCTTGGCATACTGGTAAACCTTAGTCATTGCTTCCTTAACCTCTTCTCTTTCTTGATAAGCTTTATCCCAAGCTTCATTCCCAAGAGGGTAGTAATCTCTCTCATGGAAGTCTGTATCATAAAGCAGTTTAACTTGAGCGTCGCTTACAGCGCAAAACAAATCATTGTATTGTCTGCGTAGTCTATCCTCATCCGATCCATTCATGTGAATGCACGGCATTGTGTGTTTTTTAATCATAATTTTAGCTTTTCTTGTGGTTAGGATGCCAAGTTGGGAATTCTACTTTTGGGGCCAATTCTGTATAACCTAAATCTGTGAAATGTTCATGCAGTGAAAACGCTCCATGTAAGCACACTTCAAAAAACACTTGTTTCTTTTCGTCAGAATATTCAAAGTTGCAATCATTCCTTCCGCTTTCACACTTAGTTACTCTAAATGTTTTAGGGAATACCCCTGTCAATTTAATTGTTGGTGTTTCGTTGTTCATCTTTTGCTTGTTGTATTTTTTTCTTTCTGTCGTTTCTATCATGGAACCATGCAGAACCGTATCTAATGTTTCTTGATTTAAAGAATTCATCGCAAGCTTCGCTCACTGTGCGAGCAATGTTTGCGGGGAGTACATCGTACATCCCAAAGTTTCCTTGCGAGGATTGTTTTATTATCTCTTTATTTTCAACCGATTTGCGGAGAAACTCATCTTTGAGGGCGTGGTAGTCTTTTGATTTCATCTTGTTCTGTAAGTTATTAAACATATTAAGCATAAACAAAAAGTGATTATGAATTCTATACTCATTTCGGCTCAACAACAAAACCTGTTTCGTCTTTTTTAGCAAGACCTTTCTCGACCAATCCGACGATCACGCCTTTAGGATCTTTAAAGCGCAGATCATTCTCATCACCATTGACAACGGGGTAACCTAGATAAGTTTTAGGGAGAGAACCACGAAAAACGACGGCGACGTTGCCCCCTAACTCAAGGATTGTTTTCATTTTATTATCACTAGTCTCCTCACTACGAGAAAAGGTAAGATGGTAGTTGTCAGGCATTTTGCCATCAAGCCAAGCCCTCATTCTATAAAACCCTTTAGTGTAATCGTAGAAATTCACATTTGGGAACTCTTCAATCAGATTTGTTTTGCTACCCTTGCGGACATTCTCCCAAGGAATATCTGAGGTTAGATTAAGGCGAAAGCATGGAATCATTTGCTTTTTAGCTGCGCTAATGATCGCCTTGCTGATTTCAACCCTAAGGTCTGACATAAAACCAAAGTTGTCCTTAAAGAATCTTTTAGTTTTGTTTATTCTAGCGGTTTGCACGTTTGACATACAACCGCGCCCCGCAGTATCTAAACAAGCAGCACGACAACCTGCGCTTGACCATTGGCAGACGTTGAATCCTGATTTGTTAGAGGGGGAAAGGTGGAGACCGAAAGTGCGATATCCTAAAACCTCTCCCTTTAGTGTTTTGGCATTGCCTTGATTTAGTAGTTTCATAATTGTTTTTTGTTTTACCATGAGCAAGAGTAGAAGACTTTGTCCCCTGCTTCGATAGCCTCTCTAGCTTTACATACAAATTCTAGATCGTTTCCTCGTTTACTTGCGTCTTGACTACTATCATCACCAAAGAAAAATCCTTGGGTTTTCGGTAGTGTCTGATTGGTGATCGAAGTCCATAGGTGATCTAGATCTTGCGTAGTGATTTCAAGCTCATGACAATTAAGATCATTTTCTGATTTACCCGTCCTGATCGCCCAAAGTTTTTCCATCCAACCTTGCAAAGCATTATGTTTGCGCCAGTAAGAAAGCTCAGTTGACTCACCATTAGAGTCCCTTCGGTGTGCATATTGGTCTAATCCCATAACAAAAGTATTTTGACAGGTTTGGGTTTGGGTGCAAGTGTATTTTAAATGTTTTTTTATTATTTTTTAATGCTTGACACGAAAAAACCTCTCTAAGTCGTTGATTGATAGGGAGTTACGGGGCAGCGGCGGCGGCTCGCCTGTAAGTCATTGATACACAACGAGTTACAAAGGAAAAAGCCCCGCCCCCAACATGAAAGGGACGAGGCTTTGCTTATGTCTACCAACAAATTATAGAGCCATCCTGATAAGTTGGATGAGGCCGAAAGCGGTGACTAGTCCAGAAAGTATAATCACACAAGTAAAAACGACATTTTCGGTAAAGGTTCTGTCTTGATCTTTCATGATAAGGTTGCCCCCCTTTCGGGGGGCGTTATGGCTATGCAGGTAAAACTAGGGCCGACTCCTTATCCTCTTGAGAGATAATCTCTGGAGTGTGGTTGGCGAACTTGTCAAAAATGGATTGCATCCGCATAGTACGGTCTGCAAGCTTGGTGAGATCGCCACCCTTGAGATTCTCAGTGATGGAATTATAGAGGGTCCAGAGAGAACCGCCCTTGAATTCCTCATGGCGAGGGTTGCGGAATTCCTCAACGGCTTTGTAAATGTCGCGAGCAGGGAAAGCCTTGGCATCTACCAAGTCAACAATCATAGAAGCGGCATCACGAACCTCCGCCTGCTGGTAAGCGTTAATGCGCTTGCCCATATCCTGCCAGTGAGAAGTGACACGGGCAACGGCTGAAGCCAGAACACGGGGAAGGTCACCCAAAATGTGGGTGGTGTGACGGCGAGCAAGCTTGACATCCGAAGAGAAGCAAAGGTTTTCGCAAACCATCATCTGATTACCCGCAGCAATAGAAGCGGCGAAAGACTTGTCATGAGCATTCCGAAGGCCCAAGACAATGCGACGATCATCGCCAGTGACATCCTGACCCTTGAGGGCGAACCCTCCGAAGTAGCGAAGGCCACCACGGGCAAGAGCGTGTTCCTCCTCGGTAACCTCAAGACCTGCGCGGTCAAGAGTTTCACGGGTCATCTTCACCAAGTGGTGATGCGGGATTGGAGTATGGGAAGCTGTCCCCTCTGGGGTTTGAACTCCAGCAAGTTGCTCCGAATCGACTTTGTTTTTTGCGTAGATAAGCATAATAGTAGTTAGGTTAAAAACGAGAGACTATCTCTCGACAGGGGAATTATGACAGAAAACAGTTTGTGCGCAATACCTTTTTAAAGTTTTTTTGTCTTTTTTTGTAGGTCAGGACATTTCGCAACAAATAGGAATAAAAAGCTTGACTTGCCCCAATCCACCGAGTAAGGAAAAACCTCTGTAAGTCACTGCTACTCAAGGAGTTACAGGGCGGCGGCGGCGGCTGGCCCGTAACTCGCTGATAGTCAACGACTTAGAAAGGTTTTATTAAAAAGAAACCCGCCCCCTTTCGGGGACGGGCTGAATTTAGTGCTTTACTTATTATACAGTTTGTGCATATCAAAGAAGAGTCTCTGCCAGCAGTTAGCTTTTCTGCCAGATACTCCTTTTATACTTTTTGCTTGATATTTTAGAACGGCTAATTCAAACTGAGCAAGAGTTTTTAACTCGCCTCTCCTTGGGTGATTGCCGTTAATACCCCAAATGCCTTTCGATATTACCGCTTTAATCTTATCGATATCATAGTCTCCTCCTAAGCCTCTATCCTTTATAGAGTCTAAGAGAAATTGAGGTAATCCAGACCACAGTTGCGCTCCAAATGCCTTTTGGTTTGCGATCTCGTCTCTGAAGACATGATCAACGATTTTCACGGTGTCTTCCATGACTTTTTTGGTGATAGCAGCTTTCTCTGTTGAACTTAACAGTCTATTTCTTAACATCATATTAATAGCCGCTAAGATCTGACCATGAAGGGCGGCGACATTAGAGCCAAGATCAAGAGCTTTCTCCTTTGTTGGATTCAATGGATTATAACCGAGCTTTTTGAAAAGTTTGATTATCCCATGAATGTTATCAGGATCACTTTCGTTAAGCCTAGTGATCGCTTCAGCATGACCCCAGAACCTAGCGTTTACTTCCCATTGACTTTTTGTCTTTGGGTCATTGGCTCGCAAGCACCTTGTGATTGATGCTAGTGTATTAACTACTCTACAATCAATAGTATCATGAGGCGAGGCGCAAATTCTATGCTGACCATCAGTGATTTGAGGGTAGTATTTACCTTTGTATTTATGCAGGTAGATGTTAGGCAAATCGCAATCATCATCATCCCAATTCTCTTGGATGTTTCTAATTTGATTTTTGTTTAACGCTCTTTGGAAGGCTTCATCGACTCCGATGTTTTCCTTTTTAATTCGCGCTATCTTGTAGATGCCTACCTCTTGAAGCTCTGGGGCTTCAGACAAAGGCTTTGCTTCAAGCTGGTATTTTGTTACTGGCTTGTGGGAGTTCTTATAGAACTTTGTTTTATTTTTCTTAGTCATAACGTTGTTACTTTTAGGTTATTGTTAAATGCCCCCGAATCAGTGGTTCATCAGCGACATCCACAGTATAACTAGATTTGATTCCTGTGCAACACTTTTCTTCTATTTTTTTGATTTTTTTTTATTTTAAAATGCAGCTCAGCATATTTTGCGACAAATAGCGTAGGTCAGGATATTTTAGGCCAAATAGCGCAATAAAAGGCTTGACTTGCCGCGATTTATCAGGTCATAAAAAAACCCCGTAACTCACTGCTAATCAATGAGTTACAGGGCAGGGGCGGCGCGTGGCCCGTAACTCGCTGATACACAACGAGTTACGAGGGTTTTAGTCCTGCCAGTCTTGGGCTGCGTCCTCTGCCCCTTGCACCATGTAAGTGCCATACTGCTCCAAGCCTTCGGCATAGGCCACCCTCCAAAGCCTATGAGGGATTTCTCCGTTTGAGAAAATTTCTGGGATTACCCACCCACGGTAAGAGCTTGGGCAAGTCATGCTCTCCTGTCCTCGGAGTCCTGCCTGATAAGCGAATTCATACAACTGGTCTGGTGTTAGTGTAGCCATGAGGGAATAGTAGTCGCACAATTAGTTTTTAGCAATAACTATTTTGATTTATTTTTTTATTTATTTCCTAACAAAAGGCTTGACATAAGAAGTTTGCACAGTAGGGAGAAAAGCCTCGTAAGTCACTACTAATCAGTTAGTTACAGAGCGGGGGCGGGGCGCGGCCCGTAACTCGTTGATACTCAGTGACTTAGAGCGTTTTTTGAAGTCTTCTGGCAATGGGTCGCGAGTGCTGGCCTCTGCGAGTATCGCCAAGCGCTGCATGGCGCGGTCATACTCTTCGCGATCTGCAGTTGTCAAGTTTATTTTTTGATTTGGCATCTTTTTTTTACATAGAAGAACCCGCCCCCCACCACAGGGGACGGGCTATACACACAACACACAATTACAAAAAGAATCTGAACATGGCTACCCAACGGCTTCTGACATTTGAGATCCCAGCGACTTGGAGGGTGCGAAACTTGCGCTCCCCTCCGTCATCGAGGTCACGGGTAGCAGCTACAAGGTAACGCTTATTCATAGCGGAGAACGCATCTGTCTCTATGCTTTCCACTAGGAAGTTTCTGATTCCACTCACCTTGACGGTGGAGGCTCCAGAGTTTACATAAGTCACAATGCTATTCGTGAGAAGCTGCTCCAACTCAGAAGGGGGCATCTTGTAGAAGTTGCGAAGCTTCTGCTTGTCAGACAGGTTATCCCAGAAGATAACGAAAGCGGAGATCAGAGCAATGATGCCGATAATGGCAAAGGCTACTGGTGTGAGGTTAGAAGAGAGGATTTGCTGGATGGTGTCTAGTGTTGTTTGCATAACGGAATTTTAGTTGAATAGGTGGTTGAGGTCAATGCTATTTTTGATTTCTTTTTCGAGATCTTCGGAGTGGTCGATCATCTCCAAGTTGCCAGCGATGACAAGCGTGAAGATGACCCCTGCGATGGTGAGGATTGTGTTCATATTACTTAGAGGCTTTTAGGATTTGTTTTTTCTTTTCAGCAATTAACTTTTTTGCATCGAGGGTGCAAAGACCGTAGGACTTGATTTTGATCAGACCTTCTTCCATGCCTTTTAGTTCTGCTTTATACATTCTTACTGTCCAGTTGTTGGTGTCGCTCATGTGGGAATTTTAGTTGAATTGTGGGTTGGGTGCAAGCACTAATCGCATCTTTTTTAATTTATTTTTCGACGACTGGTGGCACCGTCTCCGAATGATTTACTAAGACCTTGGGCTGGAAACGACGCATACCTTGGCGATCAATACATCTGAAGCGGAGAGTCTTGAAAACTTGCTTGTTACCAGTCTTGCTATCGTGACTCTTGTCAACGACCTTGCACACTGCGAACCCGTCACCAATGCGGTCAATGCTTTTGAGGATGTACATGCGAGCATTTCCATTATTGGAAGTGTAGTAAACAAACTGTTTCCCGATCAGGCTAGTGATGTTGTCTTGGTCTATCATGGGGATATTTTACTCTAATCGGCAGATTATTAAAAGCTTTTTCTGCATATATTTAATCTTTTTTTTTATTTAAAAAGTCTTGACATAGGCGAGCTATAGAGTAGGGAGAAAACCCTCGTAAGTCGTTGATACTCAATGAGTTACGGGTCGGGGCGGGGCGCTGCCCTGTAACTGCCTATCGCTCAGTGAGTTAGAGCGTTTTATTCGTGTCAAGTAAAAAGTGGCATATTTCTGCGAGGGCTATGCCAGACCCACGATCACTTCTTATTTAACGTCTTACGGATCGCTTAACCGTGTTTATACTCACTTGACGGAGCTTAGTCGCACCCATACTGAGCGAAACTTCCGAAAGCAAACTCCATGTCTGCGTCTATCTTATCGCGAGGGATAATCATTTTCTTGCCATAGTCTGGGTTAGGGACTTTCTTACCATCAACCCTCATCTCTCTCCAAGGGTTTAGCTTAAAGTAGTTCTCACCGTCAAACTCTAACTGCATAGAGCCAGTGGCCCAATCATGGATTCTCTTTTCTTTTGCTTGTTGTGTTTCTTTAGTCATCTTGTTTTTGTTTACTTCCCGTAGATCCAGCGAAGTTCATCGCTCCACTCCTTGACCATCTCAGCCTCGACCCCTTGTGGATTCTTGCAAGCTGCACCGATCCACTTTCTGATCATGCGCTGGAGCTTCCGCATCCTAAGCCATTCACCCAAGTGAATGCCGATGGCGAAAGGGTAAGTGAGAATGAGAATGGCTTTGCCTTTGGTATCTTGGTCTTTGAAGTTATGTAGGTTCATAGTGTTAGTGTTTGGTGGTGGTGGGATTAGAATCCCCATACTTGATCTCTCTCTTGCTTGTGCTTATCAAGAGCCTTTTGGATTCTGTCTGATACTTCGGGGCTATCCAAATTGAGAAGACCAGTGATGAAGCAAAGCTCATCCCGCATCGCGTTTGCTGCGTTGCGCTCATTGTTGAATCTGTCAAAGTCAGTGGTGGTATCTGTGTCAGTCATGGGAGTATTCTAGTATAGAGTTGGGGCTAGTGTAAAGATTTATTTTGTGTTTTTAAAGACTGCTTTGCCAGCCTCTGCACTAGCTTTCCAGTCGATAGGGTTGGCTTCGCGCTGTTCTTGGCACTTCATTGTGTTATTCCAAAGTGACTCGCGAGCATCTAAAACTCTTTCGTGGTGAGTGCGGCCTGTGTTGTTTGCTTTCATGTGAGTAGTATACATTAAAAATTGATTTTAAAAAAGCTTTTTCTGCTATTATTTTAATTTATTTACTTATCCAACCGAACTTAAAAAAGTCAAAGTGATCATTGTCATCCCCATACTTAAGATATTCCTTGACGATCTCTGAACCATACTTGTCTTCGATGTCTTTATACATACTGCCAGCAAAAACCTCATCCATGATCTGAAAGAATAGACTCTTGTTCATACCTCCACCATCTTCGTTGGCGTAGTTAAAAGGCATTGCCTCTTCGCTAAAGGGTGATGGAGTTGGCTGCATTTCTTTTTGTTGCTTCATGGGTAGATTTTAACACAGTATCGACTAAACTAAAAGCTTTTTTTACTATTATTTTTTAAATATATTTTAATTTAATACTTGACAAGCCACCCCCAGAGACCCCACCCCATTTCTGAAAAATTTAGTTAGCGTTTGCGTAGCAAAATCGCGGGGGGAGTCCGACTTCAATTTCTCAATGGCCAAACCCCCACCCATTATTGGACCAGTCGCTGACGTTTTTATTATTGATATTAGCTGTTTAAAAAAAAATACACCCCCCTATAATTATAACGGGGTACAAAATTAGTGTAATAACAAACAATGAGTCTACCATACAGTGAATTTCCAGTTTACATAGGTCAAGTCGGGGCTGGGGCGAGTGCGCCGAATGAAGTCAACGACTATGTACCAGCTACGCAATTGAACGTGAGCTATAGCACTTCTGCTAGTGCTAGGCGTAAATTGGGTAAGAGTGTTGATTCTTCTGATCAGTTTACATTTAATAACGCATTATCTGCAGATATCTCGGTTAGTTGTTTATTGCAATCGGGGATGCTTTCGGGGCTGGATTTTTTATTAGATGCTAACCAAGACAATTTTGTGAATATGAAGTTGGGTAGTGGCATATACAACCAGTGTTATGTTAAAGATGTGTCGTTGAGCATAAGTCCATTTGAGCCAGTGATTTTGAGTGCTAGTTTTGTTTCATTAGATCCTGCTGTGGGAGGGGGTATAACTGGTGACAGTAATCCGTATAGTGGTCAGGAGCCACCATTAGATAGTGATGGTATTGTTTATGGTCATACGTGTTCTATTGGTGATACCGACGATTTGTTGGGACAAGTTCAATCTCAAATAAATTTCAAGAGATCATACAACCGCACCCCAATTTACGGTTTAGGTTCTGTGAATGCGTCTTCTATGTTGCTGGATGGAGTGGAAGAGGAGATATCCGTATCATCTACAGGTTTAAATAGCTTGATAGGGTTTAGTGGTGAAAAACTGACCAGCACTTTACAGGTTAACCTAGACGTGGGGGGGAATGTTGGTATAGGAACAAGCCCTACTAATAATTTGATTAGATTCTCAGCTGGCGCGAGAGTTCTGACTGAATCGTATTCAGCTCAAGGAGGAGAGGTAATCCAAACAACTGCGACAATTAAACAGGTAAAACTGTAAATTCAGTGTAATGTATATTACATATGGGAGTTAAGAAACTGTCTAATATTCAGTTGGAACCTCACAGCTTTTTTTCAATAAAGTTTAAAGAGAGGAAATTTAAATTTACCGCAAATCAACGCAAATTTCTAGATAAACTACTAGATCCAGAGGTAAAAATCATGTTTGTTTCTGGTCCTGCTGGGTCCAGTAAGACTTATATGTCTTTATATGGTTGCCTTAGATTAATGTCGGAAGATTCAGATAAAGATCTTCTTTATGTTCGTAGTATTGTAGAAAGCGCTGATAAAGGTCTAGGTAGTCTTCCTGGAGATATGTCTGAGAAATTCAATCTTTTTACGCTACCTCTTTATGATAAACTTGAAGAAATCATACATGAAGGCGATACAGCCTATCTTAAACAGAAAGAGCGCGTAAATGCTATACCTATAAACTTTTTAAGGGGAGCGAACTGGGAAGACAAGCTTATTGTCGCTGACGAAGCGCAGAACTTTACATTTAAGGAGTTGACTACTCTGATTACTCGTATTGGTGAAAATACTAAGTTAATTATATGTGGGGACTTTATGCAAAGCGATATTGATGGTAAGACAGGTTTTAAAAATATGGTTGATATTTTTTCTGATGATGATTCTAGAGCTAATGGAATTGATACTTTTCAATTCACTAATAAAGACATTGTTAGAAGTAAAATTTTAAAATTTATCATTTCCAAGTTAGAAAATTGGAAGAAAGTGTAATAATAATATATAAACAGGAAAATGCGTCAACGCGGAAGCGGCGAACAGCTTATAAACAAAAGGATGCATCAAAACTTGTTTTTTTTGAAAATTAATTCATAAACAGTAAAATATATAGTATGGCTCACATATTTTGTCAAAGTTGCGGAACTAAAATTTCTTACGCTAATGCAAAGCCCAACTTCTGCACGAAGTGCGGCCAGCCTTTGAATTCTAAAGCTTCTACTGTTTTGACAAACACTTCTGTCGCAGAAACAACAAAATCTTCAGTGATCTCGTCTGACGAGACGGATGCTGAGTTTGTTCCTGAGATTACTGATTTTCAAGTAGATTTGGAAGTATCTAATATTTCTAGTAGAACACTAGGGTCATTAATTGGTGAGCCAACTCCTAACCCTACGAGTAGGAGGCGTGAACCTAAATCTGTTAATGACTTTATTGATGAAAAGAAAAAAGGGAAGTAATTATACATATGAAGACTTCTCTGAAGTAATTGATCTAGCGATAAAGAAACAGCAATATAAATGGCGGCTAAATGCTGTCAGGTGGTTTGACTTCGAAGATGTAGAGCAAATCATAAAAGTCCACATTGCTAAGAAGTGGGACATGTGGGATCAAGAGCGACCTCTTGAACCGTGGATAGGTAGGATCATATCTAATCAAATAAGAAACCTAGTGAGAAATCACTACGGCAATTATGTTAATCCTTGCCCCGATCATCAACGTCCAGATCACTCGACAAGCCACTGC
>Ga0207890_1000314_pt1 | contig 15139 bp, 16 predicted proteins | sample LinPmetageLP48_FD_184059 | JGI IMG/M metagenome (GOLD analysis project Ga0207890, IMG submission 184059) | Marine viral communities from the Pacific Ocean - LP-48 (SPAdes) | ecosystem: Environmental > Aquatic > Marine > Oceanic | place: Pacific Ocean | collected 2011-06-13 | reverse complement strand
GTGCGGAACACAAAAAGGAAGGTATGGTCAATGTAAAAGGTAAAAGATGCGAAGATGGGGGTTGTACGACACAGCCAGTATTTGGGAACAGTGGGGAGAGTCCGAAGTACTGTGCGGAACACAAAAAGGAAGGTATGGTCAATGTAACAAGTAAAACATGTGAAGATGAGGATTGTCTGAAATGTCCAGCATTTGGGAACAGTGGGGAGAGACCGAAGTACTGTGCGGAACACAAAAAGGAAGGTATGGTCAATGTAAAAGATAAAACATGTGAAGATGAGGATTGTACGAAATGTCCAGCATTTGGGAACAGTGGGGAGAGACCGAAGTACTGTGCGGAACACAAAAAGGAAGGTATGGTCAATGTAAAAAGTAAAACATGTGAAGATGAGGATTGTACGACACAGCCAGCATTTGGGAACAGTGGGGAGAGACCGAAGTACTGTGCGGAACACAAAAAGGAAGGTATGGTCAATGTAAAAGGTAAAAGATGCGAAGATGGGGATTGTACGACACAGCCAGTATTTGGGAACAGTGGGGAGAGTCCGAAGTACTGCGCGGAACACAAAAAGGAAGGTATGGTCAATGTAACAAGTAAAACATGTGAAGATGAGGATTGTACGAAATGTCCAGCATTTGGGAACAGTGGGGAGAGACCGAAGTACTGCGCGGAACACAAAAAGGAAGGTATGGTCAATGTAACAAGTAAAACATGTGAAGATGAGGATTGTACGACACAGCCAGTATTTGGGAACAGTGGGGAGAGTCCGAAGTACTGTGCGGAACACAAAAAGGAAGGTATGGTCAATGTAAAAGATAAAACATGTGTCTCGAAACATTGTGAGACATTTGCTACACAAAAATATGACGGTTATTGTGCACACTGTTTCATAAACCTCTTCCCTAACGATGAACGTGTTAAGATGGCCAGAATTAAAAGTCGAGAAATTCTGGTTGAATGTTTTCTCGAGGAGGAATTTGGTGGGTTTCGACATGATACACCCATCATATACGGTGGTTGTGACTGTCTTTCTAGGAGGCGAATCGATCATAGAAAGCTCATTAATGCTACTATGTTAGCGATAGAAACAGACGAGGGGCAACATAAGAGCTATGACGACGAAGATGAAACCAACAGATACGACGATTTATACATGCATCATTCAGGAAAATTCATATTTATAAGGTTTAACCCAGATTCGTATAGAGATCAAACGGGTAAGAGACACCCAGGATTTTTTGACAATAGTATGAAGCAAAACACGACAGAGGTAGAACGAAGACTGTCAGTTCTTAAGGATAAGATTGACGAGATTACAAGGCGAATCGAACAAGACGAAAATACAGAGCTTGTAGAAATTCACAAACTATTCTACGACGAAAATCACACCTAAGTGAGTGAAATAACTTGTAAAAATTATTCCAAATATGTTTGCCCTCAGATCCACCCTCCCCATCGTATATGCTGGATACAAAAAGCGCTCCACACCCAAGGTCTGCAAGAGTTATTACACAATTGACAAGCATAACAGCAAACCTCTCGAAGAAGTCAAGACACACGAACTATTACACGTTCTAACTTTTCATAGACCGGATGCCGAAGAAGGTATCTATTCTCTTCGAAAGTTGAACGATGAAGGATTACCTGAAGATAACATCCTAGCATTTACTACATTCGAAGATGCATTTCGATTCAAGACACTTCTCGATGCTGAACTCCATCTAACACCATATGTTCAATTTGCGTCTCGTTTTGAACTCAATCACGCATGTGAGATTGGTGGATACAAGTGCCGTGTAGTAAATGAAGGCACACTCGTGACACCCCCAGCAAAAACTGTACGCATTACAGACTGGGAACGAAGAACAGCTCTACTTAATGGTAACTGGAGTGTTAAAGAAAAAGATGGCAACTGATTGTATGAGTATAGCCTGGGACCGTTTTATAAGATTGATGAGATATGACCATTACCTCCCTTTGAAATGTTTCGCCTCTTCTAAAAATATTGAACGCCTTAATAGCTTTTGTGATTGTATCATTGAATGCAAGTATCGTAAACCGAAAGAGGGTATAAAGTTTTGACGTTATATTTATATATGTCCTGCAACCAATATATTGCGTTTGACTTTGAAACTTCTGGTCTCCCCAAAGGTCGCAAACCCTTGACACTAGACACACTAGGTCAGTTTGATACATGTCGCGCCGTATCCCTCTCAGCTGCTCGTTTTTCTTCACGCGGGAGGCTGGTTGATACCTTCGACGCTATGATATACCCAGATGACTTTGAGATCAGTCCCGGTTCTATTGCCATCCACGGTATTACACCAGATATGGCTAAGGCTAGTGGGCGTCCATTTCTCCAGGTTTTCACAGACTTCATGACTTTCATTGGATCACGCACGAAAACAATCGTTGCTCACAACGCAAAGTTTGATACGAGTGTCCTCCGTTCTGAGATGCTTCGTCATAAAATTGACGTTTCCTTAATCGATGAGTTAGACTTTCGTTGTACCCTAGAATTGTATAGGGAGCGCTACCTCAAGACCATCAGATTGGGGGTTCTTTACGAAGAAATCTTTGGTGAGCAGTTTGAAAATGCACACAATTCACTCGCAGACTGCATCGCATGTGGTCGGGTCTATCCATATATCATTAACCACAGTAGAGATCTGAAACCCATCGGTATTGGGAAAGTTATTATTGGCGCATCTTCAGTGGCGAGTGCTATCGGTATTGGTTTCAAGAAACCACCAGAATTGATTGAGGAACTCTGGAAGAAGTATAGCCCTAAAACTTTCGAGGGAAAGACGAAAGATGATAAAGCTGTCGAGATTCTGATGTGGAACACTACGACCAAGAAGATTTTGGAAGATGCTGAAAATTTCAAATCTGAGAACAGTGCGGATGTTGCGCAGAAAATTCGCGCCGTCTATCATCAGATTGAACATTCTCAGTTGGCACCCCCAGATATGGTGCTCGCGAAGGATCACATCCGCAAGACACTCTATACCAACCACGGCACACGGAACGAGTATAAGACCGCAGATGCAGATCACGCGAAACTTGTGGAAGATGACACATTCTATACGTGTGACATTTGCACTATTGAAGGAACATTGTATCAGATTGTAGGTCGCATCGATCGACTTCAGGTGGATGAGGACGGTTCCCGAATTCTCGTAGAGATTAAGAACCGGGTGAAGTGTCTATTCAATCGTGTGAGGGACTATGAAGAAGTGCAGTGCCAAGCATATCTTCAAATGTTGGGGGACGTCAAGTACTGTCGATTGGTTGAGCAGTTTAACGATGAGAGGAAGGGATACCTGATTGAGAAGAATGATGAGAAGTGGAAATCCACCATTGTCCCGAAGCTCGAGAATTTCTGCGAGCTTTTCCATAGCCTTCTTTCTAGCAATTGAAATGATAATTTGATTTTTTTTTCTACTATATATTAATGGCAGGAAAGGACCAAACGACTGCAATTATTGTTGCAGTTGTAATAATGATGGTGACAATTATTGCAATGGGTTCAGGTTGGTATCTATTAAGTGGCGACGATGATGAAAGTGATACAAGTAATGAAGTAAATGGAGGTGGAGGTGGAGGTGGAGGTGGAGGTGGAGGTGGAGGTGGAGGTGGAGGTGGAAATAATCAAGGTAATCAAGGTAATAATGGTGACCCGAATACTGAGTCAGATTGTGAACGTGATCAGGAAAACCCCTACATAACTGGTCCATGTCTTAATACCGATGGGGTAGAATTGACTGGGATCGGTGGTAGTTGTGGAGACGGTCAAAGATCAATAACCGTAAATGGGGAGAATTGTCCAGAACCCTATAATGAATTTTGTAATGTACCATGTAACTGTATACTAGGTGACCCAGAATACTTTTATGGTCCCTGTGAAAGGAATGGGGTAGAATTGACAGGTGGGATCGACAGTTGCGGAGTGGGTCAACAATTAATAACACCAAATGGGGAGAATTGTCCAGAACCCTATAATGAAATATGTAATGTGGCATGTCCGTGTGTACTAGATGAGTACGAACCATATACTTATGGTCAGTGTCTAAATAAAGTTACGGGTGTCCCATTGACAGGAGAAAAAAATAGTTGTGGATCGGGTCAAAAAAGTAAAGACCCAAATGTGAAGATAGCTTCATCAGGTGGTGGTTTTTGCGAAGAATCTACATTTGTAGATTGTGATAAAGCATGTGTCGAATTATGTGAGGCCGAAGATAAATATTGGAGGCCAGTTGAAGGTGCACCTTGCATGTCAGGTACCAGAAAATTAGGGGAAGAAACTGTCCGTGATGATGGTACAATGGGGACATTTCATGGAATAGGTATGCAATTGAAAGAACTTGATGGTACCGGACTTACTGATTCTCAAAAGGATGATATGAATTTCGATGCCTGTATCGCACAAGGCGAGACACTCAAGTCTTGTAGGGTTATGCCAACCGCCGATTCCCAAGCTGTTCCCTGTCCTGTTCTAAATTATGATGCAGGGTGGTCTTATCAGGGTGGGGGGGATGGAACCGTTTACACGAAATTTTCAGCTACTGCTCTATTTAATGGGGAATTAGAGCGAGGGGTTTTGGATTTGGTTCCTATGACACCGGTGTCGAGAGACGATGCAATAAATAAATATCAGGCATTTAGTACCTTAACTGGTGAAGTTATCGACGCCAATTTACCAAAGGGGTATAAGATAGCATTCAAAGCCAGTAATGAAAATACTGAAGATCTCCTAGAAAATGGTTGTTCGATTTTTAAGTTTGAAGAGGCATCGGCCCCAAGGAAAAGGGAAGACGCTACATGGGTGGAAGAGGTCGGTGATTGTACTGATGTACGTTGTGGTTATCTTCAAAAACAAGATATCAATCACAATCTAGTTCTACCAGCGTGGGGTGGTGGTTCGTCTAACAAACCTGCCTCTTCATCTAGAGATTGTACAACCGGAACATTACCCTGTTGTGTGAAGGGTAACACTTACCATTATACAGCAGGTGTCTGTGATTCTACTGGTAAAAAAACATTTTCAAAGACTGACGAGTGTAGTCTACATAACGCCAACAATGGGGTAGCAATCTATCAGGAAGACTGTTGCTATGTAGGGGAATGGGATGGTGGTGAGTGTAACGTAGATGATAGGCCTGGGTATAAAAAATACACTAGGCACGTTCCCAATGCTGGTATTTGTACAGGTGCGCAACTAGGGAATGAACATGAAGTTGGAGATCCAACTGTGAAGTATACAAGAGATAAAAGTGCATGTGATAAAGATTGTGTTATAGGTGATGTAACCTATGTGGACAGTGATGCAAATGGTAATCAGTTCATGCTTGAAAATAGTAACTCTCGGAAATTTTATGGACGAAAAGTCTTTTATGCCGGTTCAACACCAGCAGTAGGTCTAGGGGATAATTGGTGTTCTGAATGGGAAGCACAAAGGTTTCCAAATTTAGATAATGGTGTACTAATGCATCGGAGTAGCAACTTTCTTCCTGATTACAACACACCGGGCGAATACAACGGCAACCGTGAAAAGATTATTGCTGCATTGGGTTTAAATCAGTTTGCACCCGGAGACGAAAATTATTTTCAATGTGCTTGGGCCACGATCAGTGGCGGTATTCTCAATAGGGTACACAAAGATAGTGTAAAAAACTGTGGAAGTAACGAATTAACATCCTGGCATTAACAGCCGAGGGGTAATTAATGCAGGGCTTTGACGAGCTGCCTGGCGATTTTTACCCTTGACAAAAAAACATACACGTATAATAAAAGAACATGTCTGCATCATCGAATGATGAAACACTGGCTAGTGTGCAGAGGCGCACTCTCCCCAAAAGGGTGACTGTACAGAAGCGTACTACCACGCGAAAAAAGTCTGTAAGGTCAGTGGTGGCTGCGACCACATCAGCGAACAAAGTGGTCGTGAAAACCCCTATGAAACGCACACGAAGGACACCAGCAGAGATGGTGGAAGCAAAAGCAGAAAAAGCAGCAAAAGCAAAGGAGAGAGAGGTAGCAAAAGCAGCAAAAGCAAAGGAGAGAGAGGTAGCAAAAGCAGCAAAATTGAAAGTCGTAATGAATAAGGCTGAAAAGTCTCTCGTATCTCCAACAAAAAAGACTCCTACACAAAGGTTCTATAACGCGAAAAATAATTCAGGGTTCAATGAACCCCAACTCGTGATTCCCAAATTCACAGAATCACAGATTAGTGTTTTGAATACCAAAAGTGTCCTTAATAATAAGTACAACAAAGAAGTCAACAACCTGTTAAGAACTCGAATAGAACGTGAAGGTAATGTTTACTACAATGCCAGCAACAAATCCTTCCAGGTCAATAATAAACTGAACTTAGCGTTGCGAAAAAACAATCCTAATATCCTTTTGAAACAACTGACTCCCCTCCCCGGTGTGGACGTAAAGAAAATGGAAAGTGAAACTAAAAAAGTTGCAAAAAGGATTGCAAATTTTGTCAAGAGTGGTGACTTTCGTAATGCTATGCAAACGACTGGTTCTTTATTCGCTATATTTTACTTATTGAAGGTAAATCCTCGATTCATGAATAATTATCTTGACGTGCCTCTCAAGTATCCCATTGTAAAGTCAGTTGGAAGAATTATACCCTCTGAAAAAGTTGGATTATTCAAAAAATACTTTGGTAGAAACCTTTCTCAATACTTTAGTTATTTAACTGCCACTGCGACAACTTCGCAGGCTATTTACGAATCCCTGTTGTCGACTAGTACAAGCAACGCGTACGGTCGTTCAATTACGGGTCAAGCTTCACAATATTTAGCCATGGTCATACTTGCACTCATTGCTTACCTACCATACGAGAAAGAAACGAAATTTTGCAGGAATTATCTCTCTTATATATTGAAAGTATTAAAAATGTTATATCCACATATTGAAAAACTCGTGATGACCGTGATCACAGAACGTGTAAAAACCACTGGACGTAGGTCTGAGAAGTTAGGTAAGGGTTTAGGTACAGTTGGATCAATAGTCTATAAAGCACTGAGGTAACTGTGATTAAAGAGATAAATGGTTATACTTTCATATGGATTTGAAACTTGTTCATATAAACAACAAAAAGTACGACCTCTTCGTCATCTCAAATGATAGATACATCACTCCAACGCTGGCCAACGGGTATGAATGGGATGGATGGATGAGGGAAGACTTGGAGAAACATTACAAGGAGGGAACTGACATCCTAGACATTGGAGCGAATATAGGGTACAACTCATTGATTTTTTCTGAATATGGACCAGTACATTCTTGGGAACCACTTTATCACGAAGTTGTCACTCAGAATGTAAAAGCAAATAAACTTAAAAATCCTGTGACGGTTTTCCCATATGCCCTGTCAGACACAACAGATACAGCTGATATATTCATTCCCACACCTGACCCAAAAATAACACAGTTGGAAGTTATTAATTATGGAAACAGTGGTTTTGATATACCAGAGGAAATACGTTCAGTTTCAATTTCGGTGGAGCGTAAGAAGTTGGACGATGTATATTTTGGGATTCCGTCATTCATCAAGCTTGACGTGGAGGGACATGAAATAAATGTTTTGAAGGGTGCTGTCAATCTCATTACAAAGTATAAACCTGCTATAATAGTTGAGATACATGATATGGAAACGAGTGAGGTTGATCCATACTTGAAAAGTTTGGGGTATGGAGTTCCGATAGAACGTCCCGAGCATATGTTTTTATACATCTAATCTTCATCTGAAACATACTCTTCTTCAACTTCCTCCTCATCGTCGGGATCTACTTCAACATCCATAGCACCATCCACAGGTGCGTCTTCCTCAACCACCTGCTCAACTTCAGGTTCTTCTTCTTCTACTATTTCCTTCTTTTTAACAACTCGTTTTACTTTTTTTACTGGTTCCTTGTCAAATATCTTTTGTAAAATCGTGGGAACCTTTTTGGCAAACTGAAGTCTCCTCTCTTCAGATTGTTTTATTTGTTCGAGAAACTTGTCACTGAATCCCACTGCTTTGTAAGCTTGGACGATCAGCTTGAAGGGTGGTTTTTTGGCGTACTTGTAGTATTTTTCATAAAGATTCAGAAAATTGGGGACAACTTTAATTCTCACAGTACCACTCTTTAGGATTTTCAAGTTCACATAAACCTTATCCAAAAAATCTAGAACAGGTTCTTTCGTCTTTGGAGGGGGTTGACGGGGAACATGTACGGGAAGTTGGGGATCCACGAACGGTATACCCAAACTTTGACAATTTTTTTCAATCATTTTTAAATAATCTACTTGATTATACACTGGTAGTATCGGTTTAACAAAGTATTCTATTGGTTTATTTCTTATGATTTCATACAAGAAACTTCCTTCTACTGGCTCACCCGCCCTTTCGATGGGGGATGGCTTAACACGCTTTTGTGGGCGGGTGTAAAAATTCATTGTTTTTTGAGTCCGTATCTCTTAACTTAGGTGCAATAAAAAATTCTAATTCGCACTGGATCACGTGGGCAGATTGTTGATTCATGTGTGTGTAAAAGGGACCCCAGAGCTCGAAAACCTTCCTCTGTCTATCATACCACAAATAATCAAGTCCTAATTTGTGGGTAAGCCAGTAAAAACGTTTTCCAGTCTTCCCGATAAATGAAAATATTTGGTCTTCAGTATACTCGGAGACGTCCATTTGAGAATAATGACTACTCGGGGGGGTGTACGGGGCCATTCTTATCTTTACAGGCCTCCATTTGTTTAAGTAAATTTCTTATATGTTTTTGGGAATACACCTGATTCCTTGCTTTCTTATCGTTTTTGGTCACACGTTTCTTGGGTTCTTTATATTCCATTCTTATTACAAATATATTATTCACTCACTTAGGTTTACATTTCATCTTCCTCGAGTGAAATAGTATCATCACTTTCAGAGCTATCTGAGCATACGAAGTCTGAGTCTTCATCTTCATCGTAAAATGTATACACCCCATCTCGTATCAGTATGAAAAGCCCTGTGTCTTCTAATTGTTCCACGTCGTAATACCCAGAAATGGTATCCTTCGTGACTACTTCATCTTCAATAGAGAAACAATACGTGCTGTTACTACGTTTCTCTAAAAAGTTTACGGTGCAGGTAGCACCGTCATCCTTCTTGATTCGAGCTATCTGTGTCGTGTCGTCATCACATGCTATATCTACTAACATGTTACTCTAAGACGAATTTAAATCTTTAATAACATTAATATGAATAACCTCAAGTTGGTGGGTATGCATCACATAACGAATCGTGTTGTCAAACACAATGACGCGGTCATGTTCGATATAGATGACACAATTATTTTCACCGATGGTCGTCCTAACATCCCCATCATCGAATTGTTACATTCGGCAAGTTTGAGGGGATACAAAATAGTCATAATTACAGCAAGAAGTGGAACAGAAGGGGTTATTGACTATACGATGAAACAATTGAAAGAATACCGTATCGTATACGATTATTTGGGGTTTACGAGTCCAGAAACTAAAATTGTTATGAAAAAAAAGCTACCCTATAATTTTATTCTTTCAGTCGGTGATATGCCGACGGATTTGACTGGATCTGACCACTGGCTTAACATTTCCACCTTTTCCCACAGTTGAGACAAGAAACATACACTGTCATGGGTTCATCCGCTGAACGAGTTTGCAATTGGTAATATGTTGTCTTGAGAGATTTGCATTTAGCACATTTAAAAAATCCAACGTGATTTTCAACCGCTTGTTGAATCATTTGCTCCTTTTGCATTTCCTTGTGAACATTGTCCTCCACTGCTTTTGCGTATGCACCCTCTGGTTGAAGTTGTTCAGGCCTCATAGCTACAACTTCAACAACAGAGACTGTTCTATTTTTTACCCTCTCCCTGATAATTGAATTAGAAGATAAAGCCCGCTTCAAATTTAAGAATTTATGTTTATAAATGTTCGTAAATTTGTGGTTATCCCACGCTGCAATACCGTTTCCCTTCTCGATCGTCTGTTTGGAATGTCTCACTATACATTTTTCCAAATCTGTGCACAGAGAATCACCTTCATCGAGATCGAATATATTTGAAAATTGTACGATGACATGATTTCTTAGTGTATTATCCATAATTACTACACGACCCAAGTCTATAAGTGCGACTTAGGGCTTGGGAAGACCCTCGTAAGGGTTATTCCTCTGACAGTCTTCCATATTTTCAGGAGAACAATTATCGAAAAAACCAGAAACGCGACGGGAGGGGTTGGTGTCCACGAATCCATACCGTCCAGTGGTGTACCTCTCTTTGTTCATCACAGAGAGAATCCATATGGCTACAAACAGTACACCCAAATACCGCAGAGCTGTGCGATTAGTTGCGTTCATTTTATTATATACATTTTTTTTATTTCATCTATTTAAGGATGAGCAAGGCGATACTCATTCACGAAAAGAAAGATGAAATAGAAGAAATAGAGTTGGATATATCACCAGCTAAGAATAAGATATTTAAATTACTTGGTGGAAGGCAAACATTTATAGGGCAATGGCCTGATATAGATGTAGTGATTATGAAACCTGAAGATGGAATGTCCAAAAATGAAAACGCTTTACCATACCCGTTCAGTAGTGAAGAGGTTTATGGAAAGATTCTCTTGGTCAGGATGGACAAAGACTCACAGCCACAGAATTTTACGTTGAGTGAGTATCAATCATTTAGCAGTAGGAACAAACGCCTCAACGTTTAAGACTGCGGTCGCGTACTTCATACATAATTGGAAATGAACATACGCCCAATCGATCGGGTTCTCCATCGTGGGCTTTCCAGGTAACGGGTTCGCATTTACATACTTCGAGATATCCAACTTTTCACCACCGATACTTCTTACTGTGTAATCCCCAACCTCTTTCAACCACATGACATGTTGTTCGTTTTTACAATCAAAGCTTCTTACAAAGTGAGCCATTTATATTACACAGTATTCTTTTCTATAAGTCTCTTAAAATCAACCTGCGGGATCGCAGATATATGTTTGGGTCTGGGGTGGATAGGGGGTAGGGGCGTTCAATAATTGGCACCTAATCGTCCCTAACCATCCCTAAATGGATCCAAAAATCCATTCATACCACCCTGATACCTTTTCCCTACTCTCTGCGATGCGCGTCAAGTAACCGCGCGCTCGGGTCTTTCACCTCGGTCCATCGGGGACGCCATATTTCCGATATGAGGTGATCGTTATCTTTCCCATACATCTTCCAAAATATATTTCTATACATTGCCTCCTCCTTAGTGAGAGGAACGTTAAAGTGTCTACACTTAGTCTTAATTTCCCTAAAAAGTCTGTTATCGATATCCTTTTCAGCGTAACGCTTTACCTGTTCAACCCAATTTGATCCCACCGCGTCACTCATCCCGTCTTTTTGGCGCCATAAAACTTCATCCGGGAGATATCCGATGAAGGCCTCACGTAAAATTTTCTTCTCGATAACATCTATTTTGAGGTTTTGATTCATCGTCATACACACGTCTACGAATGTTTTATCCAAGAATGGAACAATGACATCTAGACCGTGAGCACCCGCACATCGATCCGCACGTAATCCGTCAAACTGGTGAATCAATCGCAACCGACGCATGTTTTCACACGCAAACTCCTCAACACTGGGTGCGTTGTGGAAGTATAAATAGCCACCCAATACTTCATCACTCCCCTCACCTGAAAATATGTAACGACACGTCGAGTGCTGTTTAATGTATTTACATAAAAGCCACATAGGTGTACTAGCTCTGACTGTGGTCGTATCATATGACTCTAGGGAGTAGATGACATCATTGATGTGACTTATACCCTCATCGGTGGTGAATGTTACTTCCGTGTGATCAGTTTGTAAATACTCTGCGACTTTGCGAGCTGCCTGTAGATCGGGGCTTCCAGGGAGACCTATGGAAAATGTCTTGATCTTACCAAGTTTTCTTGATGCAATGGATGCTATTAAACTACTATCGAGTCCACCTGAGAGTAAAAATCCAACATCGCGTTCAGTGTTGTCAATTCTATCAAACACGGCGTGAGTTAGAGCTTCGTGGATATCACGGTGGGAGTTATTGGTCACATACTTGTTTACGGGCCAGTAGTTATTGTGATAACATATGAAATCATCCACGTGGGAGTCATAAATGTGACCTGGTGGGAATATAGAAACTTCAGAGTTTAGAAACAACAGGGCTTTCACTTCACTGGCAAAAGCTATTGAACCCTGGTCATATCTCGTGTAGAATAGTGGTCTCACACCCACGTGATCTCTCGCCGCTAATACGCGCTTTCCATCTGTATATACAAACGCGAAATCACCGTTGACGTGTTTCAACGCGCCGAGAATCCCAAACGATTTGATGAGGGGTATGAGCACTTCACAGTCACTAGTGCCCTTTTCTTCACCGGTCCTGTGTTGTTTGTGGTTGTATATTTCACCGTTACATACCAACATTTGATTGTTATCGGTGAACGGTTGCATACCCGTCGGTGTGAGATCATTTATGGCTAAGCGATAAAAATCCATCCTGCATTTACCAAGCCTTTTGCTACCATAGTCATCAGGTCCCCGATGATTGAGGAGGTATGAAGGTGCCTCAGTTTCTTCACCAAAAAGGGCTAGAATACCACACATTATACAAATAAGTTACTTAATTTTTAAGCTAAAATCCATCCACTCACCAAAGTCCTCAGGACTCGCCATACCGTCCATTTCCTGACCTGACAATGATATTGTTTCTGTATCATCATAAAACTGTACATCAAAGTTCAAAATACAGTAAAATGATATATTTGTCTTTCTCGCCAATAAATCTATCGTCCCCAAATCATACGACTCGATCTGTAATGAACGTTTTATAATTTTAGGAGTTCCGTATGGAAACTTTACCTGTTGCCCAATTTTGAGTTTGCTTCTATCCCCGGACATGTCAAACGATGGCCATATTCTATTTCTATTTCTAAATTCTGCCATATAATCTATACATTTATTGGTGACATCTCTCTCTGTAAAACAAATGAAACGAGGTTTCAAACTGGGATCCACAAGACTCAAGAACGTACCGTTATGAATCAACTTTACAAAGTGGAACTCCATTTAATTATATTAGGGAAAAAAAACTTTAAATAAGATATATGAACTTCCCTAAGACACCTGGTCAATGTAAATATGCACTAGCTCTCAGGTCAGATAAACCTATAGTAATTGGATCTGGGCCAGCAGGGTCGGGTAAAACCATGATGGCGTGTCAATTAGCAGTAGAACGTATTCACGGTCTTGCGAGGGGGAAGGTGATTCTCACACGCCCTATAGTAGCCGCGGACGAAGACATGGGGTATTTACCAGGGGATATGGAACAAAAGATGGAACCGTGGACAAAACCGATGTATGACGTTTTTGAAAAACAACTTTCACATAACCAGATGGATAGACTCATTTATATTGAACCATTGGGGTATATGAGGGGGCGGACGTTCGAGAATACATTAATTATCGCTGACGAGATGCAAAATTCTACACCGAACCAAATGAAAATGCTCCTCACACGTGTTGGTGAGGGAACAAAACTGGTCATCACTGGGGACCTACAACAGTCTGATCTTGGAAGTAATAACGGGTTGGCTAATCTCATATACCACATGAGTATATATGACACGGAATATATCGAATATGTAAACATGGATGAAAGTGATATTGTTAGACACCCAGCGGTGAAGGAAGTCCTCAAAATATTACAAAATTAAAACTCCTCCAATTTATATTTTTCCACCCGTTTCAATAGAATAGAAACGTTCAACTGTGTTCGCATGATTCGCTTTTCGAGGGCTGCCTTTTCACGTTCGTAGTGTAGTAATTCTTTGTTGCATTCTTGAATATACTCGAGTTCCTGTTCAATGGCCATATATTGATCAGCAAGTCTGAGATTCGTCGGTAGGTTTTTCATATCATGTTCAAGTTGTTGACACTGGAGAGAAATTTCTTCAATTTTTTGGTTATGATCCATTCTTAAATTTATGTGTCTATACAACTTTAAACTCATTTCTTTTTTAAAAAAATCTCATCTTATAACAAATGTCTATGGTACCTAAAATGTCAGGGGGTTCTGCCTACATGGCGATTACAAACAGTCTTGGTCGGAAGCCAAACGTGTCTTTGACTTACGGACAAATTATTCTCATCACGATGCTCGCTTCATGTTATCTAAGTGTGGCTTCTTTCGGTATAAACATGTTCAATGGTTGCACTGAACTCAAGGGGGTGAAGTTTCAAGAAAACTTGAACAAGTGGATAATTGCAACTCTCGCGATTGCTATAGCTATCCCATGCACACTCTTCACTGTAAAGATGGCGGGAACCAAACTTTCTGGTTTCATGATGCTTCTCTTCGGTATCTTTGGTATCGTAGCCAGTGCTAGTGTTCTGAACTGGAACTCAAAATGCACTGACGAGGATTCTGATGATTCAGATTCGGAAAAGGTTATCGGTGGTATCAACATTACTGTGTATATTTTGATGCTTCTTGTTTCAATATTCTTATTGTCGAGGTCTAAAAACATTAAACCCAAAGTCTAATTTATTTTTTATAACTCCAAGTATGGATGAAACCAATTGTATTTAATATTTATATTCTCCTAATGTTCTTGGCCCGTGTGATGCACAGGGCAGGGACATTTTCGATGGAAGAAAAGGTTAAAATGATCGAGTTTTTGAGTTACATGGCACTTAATCCTAACAGAGCTGTAAACCCTAACATAGCCAACCTTCCATTCTTGAGCTCAGCCTCAGGAGTGAAGGACCCAAATGACTTAATATCGAAGTTTTCAGCTGTGATTACAGACGCGAGTGCCAATGTGGTGACAACACCGGTCGCTGCGATTGCATATACCGGGTCTTCAACCTGTTGAATTAGGTTTTCACCAGTCATCATCCAGTTCAGGGAACCCCACAGGATACCCTGCATAGCGGAGCGACCGTTGAGAACCTCAGCAAATCTGTATTCTGGGATCGGCTCCTCCTCATACTCGATTATGATATCAGTGACAGGTGGTTCAACTGACGAACGAATCGCTGTTCTGCGACACCTAGTGGTCAACTTGCTTTCA